>Ga0065704_10000197_pt1 | contig 207271 bp, 98 predicted proteins | sample SwiRhicommuniRL2_FD_59091 | JGI IMG/M metagenome (GOLD analysis project Ga0065704, IMG submission 59091) | Switchgrass rhizosphere bacterial communities from Rose Lake, Michigan, USA - RL2 v2 (version 2) | ecosystem: Host-associated > Plants > Roots > Rhizosphere > Soil | place: East Lansing, MI
GAGAGTGTTGAATACACTAAAACCAATAAAAATGAATACATAATTCCATTCTCGTTAAATTAATATTTTACGAAATTCTTTCAAAAATGTTACAATAATTTGAACATACTGTTATAATTCTGACTCAGTATTCTAGTGCAGGTGTTATTTTATATTTCTAGCACAATATAGTAAGTAAATACTCTTCTTCACTGAATACTTGTGTCTCCACTAACAAATACTTGTAACAAACCAACACTTTGCTACGCTCAGTTTTGATAAGTTCAAGTTACTGGAGAAAGAATTCAACATCAACAACTATGAGATCTGCACTGTCTCAAAGCCACAATTCTATCTAGTCTCGCAGGTACCAATATTATTCACTCGATTTAGTGACCCTCTCTTGTTCTACATATTGAAATAATATTAAACTGGTGTATACTAAGAATCCGTAAAAGTAACAATATAAAAAAAACTAACCCATCATTATATCGTGACTATGTTAACAATATTGTTAGAAATGAAGTGCTGGAGTCATCACAAATGCTTATACAATTGTATGACTAATCGTAGGAAGGTCTTAGCAAGGACAGGACTTAGTGGAGAACCCAGCTGATCTCGTCAACATAATGGATGTTCACTTGGATAGCGATTTCCATTCATATGATTGAAAAAAGTTCTGATCAGCGGTTAGTGCAACCTATCAAAGAGCCTAGCAATCTATCTCAATGTGGCCATTGGTAAATCGCAAAGTGCTACTAGATGGTTCAAATGACAAAAAATTAATCACATTGTTGCCACTAAACTTTCTAATCATACCATTGGACCGTGTCCTACTAAATCTTCATCTAGATCTTCATCTAGATCTTCATCTAGATCTCCATTTACTGTTTCTTAGCAAACAATGGTTCACCAATATTCTTTCCTCTCAACTTGACTCCCAAAGCTCTCTCCAACTTACCTAAAAGTTGTTGGTTTGGAATGGCTCTACCAGCTTCGTAGTCGTTGATGACATTTGGCTTTTCATTGACCTTGGTGGCCAAATCCTTTTGTGTCAATTTCTTTTCTTGTCTTGCTTGCTGAATGGCCTTACCAACAGAAGCTTCGATCTTCTTTACAGCAACAACATCATCAGAGGCATCTAACTTGGTCAATCTTTGGCCTTCTGGGTTAGATTTGGTGTTGGTAGAACCATACTTCTTTTCAGTACCAATGACAGATCCTGATCTTAATGCAGCGTTTAATTGACCGGAAGTTTTGGCAACTTGTTGTCTTGGACCACCACCGCCAATTCTGGCCTTTTGTCCAATAATAGTAACGGAATCCCAATCTGACATTTTATTTGTATATACTTTTGATTATAAGTAATAAAAAGAGTTGCCCCCATAAAGAATTTGATGGTGAACAAAAGTTGGTCATAGGAATTGTTCGGACGGGACACGACCTTGGAAAATTTCTAGAAGGTTCGGCATGTAAGTGGATGCAAAAAGACTAGAAACTGAGAATGAATCTTACGAGTCCATTTAAACGACATAACAAATGAAAGAAAATGATAGAGTAATCTATATAGAATTGATGTAGTTAACTCTTTTTGTCATGGTGTTAAAATTCTTATAATTATGAATAAGTCCAGGCTAGTACATGTGCCAGAAGTTACGGTTACGCATGAGGGCTACTCCATACAAGATGGTTTAAAGAACCTGTAGAACTTTCCTAAATATTAAGAAATAGAATTTAAAATAAAGTGATAAGAAATAGTTAGAGAGATGGAATACGACAAAAACATTATTACTGCAAAGAAATCACAAAAAATAGACATTAGTGTCCTCCAGTATCTATCCGTTACAGAGAGTTAACATAGGCTAATATTGATAGAGCTTAGAAATAGATAGAGCTGGTCATAGAGCTGGTAATAAAATTGATCTTTAACGAAATCGAAGTTCGAAGAATTAGAGACATTTCAGGCTCCAACAATCTACGGCTTCTTTAAATTACTCTTAGAAACACCACAGGGAAATCAGTTGTTGATGTTGATGTTGCTGTTGGTGTGGTTGTTATTTTACAAACCCCTACCAAATCTGATCTGGAGTATGAACCATTTTATCTAAAAGTTTCACATTATTAAAAGTAATAAAATTAGAATTATCAAATGGTAATAGTCAATTCTTTCATAGTAATAATCATATAATGCTTAGTAACTGGACATTCTATAATTATGATATTTTGATTGTAATGCCAGCTTTAATTGGAGCCTTTGATAACTTTTTGTTCCTATATTAAAAAGAGGAGTAGATATGGTATTTGCTAGATTAAATACAATTAGTTTTGATGGCTGCAAATTATCCCGAATCTTCATCATATTAACAATTTGTGAGGTACCTAAGATTTCAAAGTTAGGCACAAGAATGAAGTAAAGGTACCCTATTATCCTGCAGAGTAACTAAGACCAGTTCAGAGATATTACGAACTAGCAATTGTTGTGTTTCAATGTTGAAAGAACCTTCGAATTATAAATTCTAGAGGAATAGGAAAAAATACTGGACCCCAGTCATGTGGAGATGAATAATGAAAGTCACTTAGAGATCACTCAGGACTACCTGGATATAACTATTCCACCGTACTCTCCCATGTACTAGTCAAGTTATCCAGTTCCGTGTTGAGCTACCCAGATGCTTACTCAGCAGCATTATTAGCGATATTCCTAATAGCCATCTCTCTCTAGCTACAAGTAACAGTGTGAAGCGAAGTTGCTATGCTCTATTACTATGCGTTGTTTCTATGATCTGTTATTATGATCTATTGCTATACTCTGTTACTATACTCTGTTGCTATTCTTAGTGCTATTCTCTGTTACTCCACGAATCGTGCCCCAACATTTTTCGGTTCGGCACTAAATTCACACTTTTCAGAAGACAATTCACATCAAAAGTTCTCATCAGAGAAGTCACTACTACTACTTTCTTGCACTACAATGGTTTCAATTGATGTCAAGAGTCGTTCCAAGTCCTTGAAGGGTTTGAGTACCGATAAACTTAGTAATGGATCTGTCGTTTCGGAATTGGTTTCTTTGATTGCTAACTCCAACCGTAAGTCGATCCACAGAATTAGATTGACAAAGTATGATGTTGTTTCTAAAAAGAACGTTCCTTTAGATACATCAAAGACCTTTTCTGAAAATGGTATAACCGAGGAGAAGGTAGAGTTATTGGTGAAGGACTTGGGTCCGCAGATCTCCTGGAGAACCGTGTTTGTGTTTGAGTACTTTGGCCCCGTGATTTTGTATCCGTTGTTCTTTTATGTTCCTGCAATTTATGGCTACAAGTCGATCGAACATACGCAGACTCAGAAGTTTGCAGTGGTGATGGCGATTTGTCACTTCTTGAAACGTGAATATGAAACGTTTTTTGTTCACAAGTTTTCCAACGCAACCATGCCTTTTCTTTATTTATTCAAGAACTCGGCTCATTACTGGCTTTTGGCTGGTGTGGGTACAGGACTTTTTGTCGCAGGGCCAAAGTTTGGGCCTGACCGTTCCATCCTTCTCAGAGCCTTGTTCTACGTCAATGATTTGCCTTCATGGGCCAATTGGTCGCTTGCTGGTTTGTGGACATTTGCAGAAGTGTCGAATTTCAAAACTCACTTGATTTTGGCAAACTTGAGAACCACAGATTCCAAAAAGTACGCCATTCCTTATGGTTATGGATTCTCCTTGCTCTCATGCCCAAATTATTACTTTGAAATCTTAGGCTGGGTCGTTTACAGTGTAATGGTTGGTAATTGGGCTGCCTGGGTGTTTACTGCCGCTGGAGCTTTCCAAATGTTCATTTGGGCCATCAAGAAACACAAGAGATATTTGAGAACCTTTGGTGACGAATACAAGAAATTGAAGAGAGCTCCAATTTTCCCATTCTTCTACTAATGCGATTTATATATTCTTTGAGACCTTCAATGATTTAGGTCTAATCAAAGGTCAGATTAAACGTCTTATGTCTAGTGACTGATAAGAGTCTCACTTCCATAAGATCTAGAGATCTTTATATTGAGAGATTTAACTAACTTCTCAATATTAATCTACACCTCTATACGTAATAATATATTTTATAAGATATACGTTCCAATCATCAATTCATTACAAAAAAATAGAGACATTATCCTGGCAACGTCTAGTCAGATCGTTATCAGATCTAACATTATCACATCTAACTGTCTTCCTAATCTCCACTCAGCTAGCTTCCCTCTTGTACTCCATCTAATTTTTCATCCTTAAACTTAATAGAAATACTATTCACACAGTGTCTGTCGTCGGTGGGTGTCTTGTAGCCTTCACCCCTGAATACATGGCCCAAATGTCCGTCACATTTTGAACATCTCATCTCTTCCCTCACCATTCCTTGGGTCGAATCCTTATAAATAGTGATAGATCCAGGGATAGCATCATAAAACGCAGGCCAACCACAGTGGGCGACGAATTTTGTCAGCGATTTGTACAATGGATTACCACATCCAACACATTCATAGAAACCGTTGGTTGTGGCTGGAGTGTTGGTATATTCGCCGGTGTATGGAGCCTCTGTTGCTTGTTCTCTTAAGACACGGAATTGTTTGGGAGACAAGATTGCTCGCCATTCTTGTTCTGATTTCGACATGATACGTAGAGTGGTGTGAATATAACGTGGAAGAATTCGAAGCATAAGTGGCGAATTATATAGAAACAAAATTTACGACACAAATCACTGAGGCAAGAGACCGAGCAAAGCGGAGTCGATTGCAAGATGACTCGATGATTATTAATCCAAAGAGATAAGGAACAAAGAGATACGGATCCAAGAAGATACAGAACCAAATATATGGAACCAAAGAGATATATACCAATTGATCTATGGATACTATCTGATCAGATAACTAAATGTGCACATTTAGATCTATGATAAGAGAAGTCATTTTAGATATATCTGTGACTAGAGTTGATAAAACAATCACTATAATTACACTATAATTACAGAATTACAGAATCACAGAATCACTGACTAGAATAATCAGTATAGCCGAGTGAATTTATGAAAGCAGTTATTATACTGGAGTTGCACTGGTCTATTAGTTATCTCTGCGCCCCATTGCGGTAATAAAATTTGACGTGTCGCGACATAAAGCTGGAGAACTAGCAAGATTAATCTTTATATTTTCCAGATATATTATAAATTATAACGAAATCTTAGGAGGAGACGTCAATAGCATAGATCTCCATGAAGAAGCCCTTGTATTTTTATTTACCATCATCTCTTGTCTCCTTTTCTGTCTCGGTTTACTCTATTACTCTTTACTCATCTCAACTTCTAACAAGTACTGTCTATTACTATCATTAACGCATGAAATAATTAAATTTACCCTTTTGTTCTCTGGATTGGTCGTTACCGGCGGTCTTGACGTCCCATTCGATTTCGATATCCAATTCTCTAGGGTTTTTGGCATTTGGTCTAGAAGAGATTCTTCCCTTGACGGCATCGCCCTTCTTAAGGTTCAAGACTTGGTCCATGTAGAAAACGGTTTGTTTCCAATGGGTGTAGTTGTTCATTGGACCGGTTGGTAAGGTGACAACTTCGTCACCTGGGAAAATAGCATCCCACCAGACAATATAAGCATGACAGAAGTCACTGTCAATAGCCTCCAAGTTGAAAGAACGACTGAAGGCCAATTGTTCCTTGGTGACTGTATTTATATCGAATTCAAAAAACTTGTGAGGAGTAGTGATCAACGAGTTCTTGTCAACAGTGTCAACCAAAGGTTCAACCATGGCAGTCTTGATGAATGGAGAGTAATCAAACCCGTACACATCTTCCCAGTAGTGGATCTTTTCTTCCTTGTATTGAGCATCTTCAATACCAGCAATGTACATGTTACACTTGTCTGGCAAGATCAAACCACCTTCAACCAAGTACTTGTCACGAGCCCACAAGACGGTGTCCAACATAGATTCGTATAACAAAAAGTATCCCATCCATTCAGAGATAATGATATCGACGGACTTGACTGGCAATTCAATGTCTTCCAACTTTCCTCTGAACAAGGAGATTTTGTCTTCAAATCCGTTCAAGTTGACGATCTCCTCGGCCTTCTCGATGATGTTAGACATGTCCACAGAGTAGACATGTTTGGCACCGGCTTTGGCAGCAAACATAGAGAGAATCCCGGTACCACATCCAACGTCCAAGACAACCTTACCTTCAAACAAATGTCTGTTCTTGTACATAGCAGATCTGTAACTCAAGGTTCTTGATGTGTCTTTCAACATCTCTTCGTGAATACCAAAGTGATCATAAGATGTGAAGTAGTGTTGTTCGGTAAATGCCAATTTGGACTTATCAGTAGCGGATTCCGTAGACATATTGCTTGATCAATTAGTGTTCAATTGAGTTGGGGAAAGAGATGTAGTTGGTAATTGTTTGCGATGGGCATCTACATTTTTTATAGGGATGAGGAAAAAAGAAATTTGCTGGATTTGCAAAAAAGAATTGGACGAGTCAGGAATCGAACCAGAGACCTATCGCATGCGAAGCGAACGCGCTACCAACTGCGCCACACGCCCTAAACTTAATTGAGTTTTTCGTCTAGCCCGGCTAAGTGATTGTGAGAAATTAATGAGCGAAACAAAGTTGCTTGTGGGGATGTTATCGAGGAGTATTTAGTGCGTGTCTTAAAGATTAGAATATTTATATATATTATTTAATTGATTGTGCTTCATAGTGATAATCAACAATTGGCTAGTTCAATTTTGTGTGATAATTCTTCTCACTAAATTATTATCTAAATCGTAAATCGTTGTCAATTTGTACGGTACTACATTTCTTTTTATCGGTTAAACTTAGTGTATTTGAGGTTCTAAATTATGTAATATCGGAAAAGTCGTGTAGCAAGGCCTGTTTAGATTCTCCAAACAACCTTTTCAGCACTGACCTTGTTTTGTCTCAACAATTCTAAAGCGTCGTTAGTAGATTCCAATCCAGCTGGCAAAACCTTGAGGTTGGCGGTCTTAATTTGTGAAATGTATTTTGGCAAGATTTCTTGCCAGATCTTATTGTAGTCATCGGCAGCTTCCTGGTTAGGTGGAAGAGTGGTAGGACCTAACTTGACTTCAGTTCCAAGAACAACATAGGCACATGTAGCACCATACTTGACGTTTCTGCCTTCTTTGGTGGTAATGGATGTTGGTCCCAACCATAACAAGTTGTCGAGAGAAACGTTTTCGGCACCTTCTGTCGCATCGTAGACAGATTGGAAAGTTTCAGGGGAGGAGATGACGTCAAGTCCGTATTCAATGGTATTGTTACCGGCCTTTCTGATTTGGTCTACGACATCGGCATCTCTATAGTTGAAAACGTGGTCTGCACCTAACGATTTCAAGAATTCGTGGTTTTGAGGCGAGGCAGTGGTGAAAACACGGAGTCCATAGACTAATTTGGCAACTTGGATAGCAATGACCCCAGTGGCAGATGCACCACCCCAAATCAAAATAGTTTTATTCTTGGAAGTGGCAGCATCGATCTTGAGCGAGTTACTATAAGAAAGGGCCACAGTACATAAACCTAAAGTAGAAGATGCAGCAGCTTCAAAAGAATTGATAGAGGAAGATGGATGAGTACCCACCGACAAACCTTCTTTGCTGAAAGTGGATGAATCGTACTTGATTGCAGTCTCAGTATCAACAACGGCGTACTCACAGAAAGCACCTTGGTTGGTAGAAACATTACCGTGCATGGTGGCAGAGACATAGTCACCTTTGGCAAAGCCAGTTACATCAGCACCAACTTCTTCAACAATACCAGAAACATCAGATCCTACAATATCACCCTTGCTAGAGAATTCGTAGAAAAGATGTTTCCAATCAGTAGGGTTGACAGCAAAAGCAACGGACTTGACCAAGATTTGCTTCGAGGAGACGGTAGGTTTTGGAATAGAGGCGACTTCGGCCAATTTTCCTTCTTCTTTTAAACCAGAGGCAACAGCTGCTTTAACGGACATTATTAGTGGTTGAATGAATAGTTGTCAAATTGTGGTATCTGGGGAATTCCATTGCCTTAAATAATCGATTAGTTAGTTTTGCGGTTTGGATGTTTGCGGAGTTAATGCACAATACACTTCGCTTATTAATTCCCCTCCGAGTTTTTTGCGCAGCAAATTGGGTGGTGTGCCTTTTTGACACCTTCATAGATAGATCTATTCCTAGCCGGGTATACGGAACGACGCCACACTGGAATTTCAAGTTATATCCGCCTAGAATTACAAATCATTATTCTCTGGAATATTCGTATCATAGCCCTCGATAATTCCGAACAATGTGCTTCTAGTATTTTCGAACAAAACAATCCCGACCGATCCATAGTAGAGCGAGAATTAACATAGCCACGTAATATTAGTAGCCCAATGAAAAATATTATGAAACAACCTGTCAAGTTATTCAAATGAAAGTATGATACGAAACTCCTAGAAACTCAACAACTAGGTTGTTTTCTAATATGTGAAAAAAGACCAGCTAGTCATCTGATAGTGATAGGAGAGTACTGGAGATATACGTCATAAGAAACTAGTTCGTCTTGAGTAAGAAAATATCTCTTAAGGAATCAAAAGGACTCTAAATGAGGTCAATATGGGGCTTATGTTGAGATGGAGGTCTTGTTTTTGCACCATTATCCACCTAGCACGTGATGGACTTAGAGAACCAACATCGATGCCAGCTTAGTAAAACTAGAATACCTAGAGCTTTGCTCGAACAAATAAGATAAAGTGTTCAATATCAATATTACTACTTCAGTACTATTTGCAACAGAGGAGACGGAAGTGGTTAGATTTAGCCAATCTGAAGGTTTATTTGCGTACAATCCCTTTAATTTTGAATAATTTCATCCCACACTTCCAGTCTTTCTCTGCATCACAGTAAAATAAATTGTTCATTCATCGATTTAAATTCATCAATTAGCTAAAAAAGAGTATCTAGTCATAGAAAAAGTATTAACCCTAGAAATGATTCTAAATATTGAATCAAGAATGAGACCTGAAGTTCCTCTAGACAATGGTGCAGCCATTTGGAATAAAACCACTCTTGACTCTGAAGGCATGGTTGTCCTTGTTACCTTGAGTCTTGTTGGTAGTAGAAGTAGTAGAAGTTTGTTGAGCTGCCATTGTTGTTGTTTTTGATATGGTTGAAATATATCTAAGCACGAAACTTGATAGGAATTTATACTCGAGGCTAATGAGACTATCTAATTCTCCGACCAAATTTGCAATATCGGGAGTGCCTTGGAAATCGGATAATTACCCAAACGGGCATGTTCAATCGTATCAAAGTGGTATCTGATGAAGTTTCATCTCAACTACGGAACATTCTTTTATTTGCACCCACTCATTTTTTCAACTTCTCATTTAGGAAATTTGCAGCCATTTCGAATTCAAGAAAAGAAAAGTGTAGTTCGGTGTTGTTTGAGTATTTGCAAATTGATAAGAGCTCTAGCACTAGAAATCAAGGAATCGTACGTAATTGTCATAGATATGGGAAAATAGCACAAAACTATCTATTTGTACTCTCAATTTTTATAGTAGGTTTTTGTTTTATATCTCATTTTTTGAATTCACTCACATCCATGAAAGTCCTATTTTCAAATTTATAATATCTCTCTTTTATGATTTGAACATTCTTATTTTCGACTCGTATTCATAATCGTTGGAGATTTTGCAGCCAAGTTAATATCTATTCATATTTCATACAATACTTCTAGCAGTTCCTCTTTAACAGACTTTTGTTGTATTTAAAAGAATAAACTCATATCTAAATATTGAGCCTGAGGAACTTCATATACTTGAAACAAAGCCTAGATCAGACTACATCCATGGGATACTAAATGCAAGATATCATATTATTAAAACATTCATTCAGGGTACTGTCAAATTAAATCGAAATGAAGAATTATGTCATTAAACTATCAAATTGCGACAATTTCATCAAGTTGCAACTTTTGTACACGTTCTATTTATTGACTGATTTGACTTTTCTGTCATCTTTGGTAGTAATAACTGAAGAATCAAAATCATCACAATCCATAGTGACGTTGTCCAAATTTCTCCTTCAGAGTGAATAAATATAATTTCATCAATTTGTCTCATTAGGCAATCCCTTTATCGGCTTGACAATATACAGAAAAGACCTTAAATACATATAGTTTGAAATGCCGTGCGAGAATGTTATGGTTATACTCCAATCTTAAGATCTGTATAGCGATCACACCAGTAGCAGAAGAACCTAGATCAAGGTCGTTTTTCCTTTGAAAAGAATCTTTATAATAAGAGTGTTGTAGTTGGAATTTGCCTCAGTAGCATACCCTAAAGGAATGAAAACTGTAACTTGGAAAAATTCAAATAGAAGACGAATCTGTTCCCGGACTAATTGCCGTACCATCTACATAACAACCCAGATAAAGAACTTAATACATCAACATCGTATTCTCCAAACGCACGTCGTTGGAAGAACAGTTTCCACACATAGATGCATTATTATCGTTCTTGATGAGTCCGACTTCAACCCCGAGTTCCATATAAATCCCTCCATCAGAAGCTTATCAAAAGCTATTTAGAAGCTCATCCAAACATCAATAAGTGGCTATATTCCTCCGTGACTTCTGTCCCATTCAGTAGTATCAACTTTGCTGGAAAACCCAAGGCAAGATGCTTCCAATCAAGAGGATTGATGGCAAAACGCCGCGTCCCTGTTCAACATCTGATTCGATTGTCGACTTAGGAACAGATACTACTTTACTACTTCCCTATTTCATCCCATTTTCTATCCTTTTCTAATCCAGAATACAACAGCATTAATTGACATTTAAACATTCCGGTTTTTACTCCAATTCTTTGCTATCCGAAATCCTAATACTCACCCAAATGTCTACCAGAAACCAATCACTATATATATGCTAACCATATCACCGAAATTTGTAAGATAAAGAATTCTAGGTTATGCCACATACACAATATACCAATGGCTCTTCATTCAAAGTAGGTTTGGTGCATATTCGGACTAAATCTCATAAAATTATATTGAAGATTGAAGAGTTTGCTCTTGAGTACTTGATTTCTTGAATGAAAGTTCTTGATGGACAGGTGAGGGTTTGAAGAATATATAGAGGAGACTCCGGGTAATATATAGCTAGCCCATTTAACCGTCAAAAAAGAGTCAACTATTGAGAGTGTTCGGCTATTAGGCTCGAAGAGTAAAATATGATTTGGATTCTTACTGAAGACCCACCTTAGTAGTATAGCTTTAAATAGTAATATCTGCGGGTAGATCATGCTGAGAAATAATTGGTGGTTCCTGATATAGTCTGAGCTTATCATATAGCCCGATCAATTTGATTGGAACATTCTATTCCGATATATACTCGTATCATTCTCCCCTAACGTAACGATATTGGAGTCTCCTAGATTTCCGATCTTATCAGATGAACATTGTCTTAACAGTACTACATACATTATAGTCTCTATTTTTCTTGGTCACTCACTCTCCATTCTATTTCTCATTTAAAGTGAATACTCTCCAGTCTTTTGAAGGTTGCTGTTTCAATTTCATTGATCGGGTCATATCAGAATACAAATCTGGACTAACGTCATTTTCTGGGAATAGTATGGAGGTCCCAGGGAGTGCCGAGAAGTTCTCATCTGGTCTTAGCCTGAACTTAAGTGATTTTCCAGCATCGAAGTTGGTGTATGGTTTCACATTCATCGACACATTCTCCGGTTCCTTGGGTGGATCTAGAGGTAGATTGCTGAACGAGTTGTATGCTGTTGGACTATCTTGATTCTTGGAACCCATAGTTTTGCCTAGATCGAAATCTAGTATGGTTTCCTTCGTCCATAACTCTCCAGTCAATGGAGCTGGCGATATGTCTTTTTCGATGGTCCGTTTGGGAGAATGTAGGTGTGGATGTTGGGCTGGTCGCTTGGTTTGATCTGCGAGTTTGAATAGTCGTTTTCCTTGCATCTCAGGATACTTTATCCTCTCTGTTTTGGATGACATGTATGTATCTTTCTTTTGTATAATCTTAATGGTTGAAGTTCCGGGCACTCCCACCTTTTTGATCCTCAACCCTCGTCCGCCGATATTGTTATCTATGGAGAAAACTAGCGATTCATGACTGGGTTTCGCCCATCTATGGGGTCGGCTACGTCCTCTTGCAACTGGATTGTCCAACGAAATAACTGATGTGCCTGGAACCACAGTATCTGTATTGTTCATGGAGAGAACAGACGTTCCAGGAATCTCTTTCTTTCGATTCTTTTCCATGCGGAATGTCGTCTTGTAGTTGTTGCTTGCTGAGTTGGCCATGATTTCTTCACTGGCTACTAATACCAGCTAAAATCTCCTTGTGGAAGATCAACAAACAAAACTTTTGATCAAACTGAAATTCGCAACATTTACGAACAATCGGTACTTGAAATATGTGTGAGTTTTTAGAGAGCCAGAGACTAAGGGGCTACTAAATAATAAGGATCAATAGGATAATTAGGAATAAGTCACGAGGAACCAGGACTAGAAGCGAGAGGAATTAAACATCTGAAGACTAGAGAATTAAGTATTCAAGGACTACAGAATTGAGTATCTGAAAATTAGAGAATTAGTATTTGAAGATTAGAGGAATTAAGTATCTAAAGACTAGAGACTAAATATTAAGTAAAAAGACAATAACTAGCCACTAAGCAACCAACATCATTGATTGCTTAGTTACTTCGTTACTTAGTTTGAAATTTTGGGTTGTCTGATTCTGTTTCTCAAGAGGTGACAAACACCAGACGCAAGGATACTTGCAAACAACATCACCACCAACATCATGTTTGAATACTTAAACATTCTTTTCTTGTCAGCAGGCCATCCTGAGTAAAGCGCATATGTAGCGGTGACAGAACCCAAGTTTCCTAAACCACTGACCAACGCAGCACTAACAGCAGTTCCCACATCTCCATACACAGGCTGGAAGATTTCGGCTGACCAAGACATACAGATTGGTACTGTAGGACCCAAACCAAACCCGGCAATTAACAAGCCTCCGTATTTGTTCCAAGACCCTTTTGCAAATGTAGTAACAAACATTCCTGTGATGATGATAAGACAAGAAGACGAAAACATGGCTGCTCTGTACTTCTTATATTTGTCAGCAAAAGGCGTGACGATCAAGATCCCAGCCAAGTCAAACAACCAGATAGGTGCGTACAATAACGATACTTGGATCGAGGTCAAGTGTGGGTTGTTCGTAGCAATGATGGTGGAGCCATACACTGCCAAACCAAATCCAGTACCAACGACTCCGAAGTACATTATAATAAGTGGCCAGATCCGTAAATCAGTGATGACCTGGACGACATCCTTCCAAGTCCATGCAATCAACACATATCTGTGGGCGATATCTTTTCTGTGCAACTCACGTTCCTCTTCGTTCAAAGGATGGACAGGCGTCATGTAACGACGGTAGAAACGGACAACTTTGTACTTTGATTCAATTGGAGTCAACTTGAACGGTCTGTCAGGTAACCACCAAAAGAGCAGGATCCCCACGGCAATGGTAACGACCCCATAGATCAAGTACATCCACTGCCAGCCCGAGAAACCACGAACACCGTCAATTCTTTGGACACCAGCACTAACCAACCCAGCCACAGCAGCAGAAATCTGTGCTGCTGTGAAATAGTATCCGATTCTCCGTGTAGCTCTCTCATTAGGATACCACAACGAGATATAGTAACTCATCCCCGGCCACGTACCAGCACCTACGACCCCGGAAATGAACCGTACCGCAATAACACCACCACTATTATGTAATGTGGAATAACAAGCATAAACCAAACCAACTGTAATGACAATTCTTGCAAGCCACGACTGAGGACTCACTCTGGTCATAATTAAGTTCATAGGCACATCGAAAATGATGTATCCAACATAGTAGAGAGCCGAAGCCGTCGAAGTATCCTTGACCGACAAGTCGAGCTGTTGTCTCAAGGAATGTCCCTGCTCCCTATTCATAGTCAACGTTAATCCATAACAACTACTACCAAAAGAAGTCAAAAAGTACAAACACCAAAGAGCAGGAATGATCCGATAGTCTAATTTCCTATAGATCTTGTTCAACTCCTTGACATCAACATCCTTAGGATCAGAAGTTATGGAACTTTCCTCTTTCTGTAATATGTAGGGTTCATGAACTTTGGAATCAGAATCCGTAATGGAATCTCTTTCTGACATTGGAAAATGGAATATAGTTTAAAAATATATTTGAATTACTGGGAGATATCTACCCTTTATGAACTGTGAATTGCAGCTATACTTGATACAAAAACACTTGCCCAACTTTTATGATTCAAATGAGTAAAGCCGCAATCTTTTTCATTTTTTGGGCGAGTCATCTGGAGTCATCTGAAATTTTTGCAATACGGCGATGACTCGGAGTCATCCAACCATAATTTCATACGATCATTAGGTACATATCCCCGTAAATGCGGCAAACCTTGTGTCAGTGCTCCTAAACTCCTAAATCCTGTCACTTTGACTTTGAACTATATGTAAATTTGTGAGAAGTGTGATAGGTTGGAGATATAGATACACATCCAGAGATATCATTAATTACTAGAGTAATTAATAGAGTACTGAATAGAGTCATAAAAAGAGTAATTAATGAGTAATTAGAGTGCAGAAACTAGCTCTCTAAGAAGTCTTGCAATACACTTGTTCTATAGGCTACAAATGAATAACACTCCACTACCTTATTCATTGTCTGCCCAACATTTATTCGAGTCTAAATACCTTCTGGAAAGAGTTCTTGCAACAAATTCACAGTCAATGTTGCAAACTCAACACTTTGATGGACGCAGAAACTATGGGTAATTCCAGCGTTCGTTGGGTCGACGTGAAAAACTACATTCCGGCTCTCTGTATCATGATACCTCTCCAAAAGGTAATCACGAGTGACATTATTAACCCAATAGTCGCTGGTTGCGAAAAATGTCCAGATCTTGCATGATTGGGCCAACGGCCCGCGGTAAAACCAATCATTGACGTCATCATTACTTCTAATTTCTTCCAATTCCTGCCGGGCCAAGGTGACAGTTTGTTTGATGAGTAAATTTGACTCATAGAGATGATAGCAGCCTTCAACGGAATCTTTAAAACTATCGAGCGATTTTTCGTCCTCAATCGTTGGTTTGTCGACGAAATATTTTCCTATTATCGATCTAGCCATGGATTCAGACATGAAAAACCGCAAGATTGATGCAAGTATTATAAAAAGATGCACTACGGGCAAATATTTGAACAAGTTAGTGAAAATGACACCTGACTCAGAGTCTCGGATATCTCTAATTGTAGGACAGATCAATCCTGTGAACTTGATGGTGAATTTTCCTTTCAATTCTTCATCCTTGAGAAGTCTCATGAATAATCTTTGCGATATATAGGAGCCAACAGAATGTGATAAAAAGTAGAGCTCAAGCACTTTACCTTTAGTCGTCTTCTCAAGAATATGCTGTTTGATGATTTCGTACTTATGATCGACTTGATATGATAAATCATAGAAGTGAAACTTTCCATCCAACTTCGGCTTGCTGGTTTGATACCCAGCGTGGCTTACACAGAAGATTTCGAATTGGGGATATCTTTCCTGGATTATGTTCAAGTACGTTTTGTAAAACTGCACCAAACCTGGATTTCCCGGAATCATTACCAATGATGAAATTGTGTTGCCCGAGGAGGCTTCTAGAGGAGCCTTGTAGTAGACCGAGGTAGCATACTGGTTCGAATGGGTAGTTACAGTCATTGGTACTGTACTTGTATTGGGGGCGAGTGGGGTGAAGCAGTTTTCTGTTCAGTTTTCTGCGGCACAGATGTTTTGCAGTTGATATATTTAAGTAGAAGAACTTTTATTCATAACCAAATCTATAGAAGACTCTGAAGGGATAGAGAGACGAGAGACGAGACACTCTATAGGGAGAGTGACTACTCAAGGAAAGAGACGCCATAGCGAGAGTTTAATCACTTCTTCAGGGAAATTTCTAGCGAGACTCTCTCATTTAACGAGAGAGTTTAGTCACTTCTGATAGCAACTTATCCCAGAAATATTATACTAGCCAATATTTCGGTTTTCTGCAATCCTTCAGATCTAGCGAGTATCTAATCGTATCTTGAGGGAACTTCTTGAGTTAGATCATTTTGTCTATGAGAATTAAATTATATTAGAGCATCAAGCTCGTGGACTGGTCCATAGCCGTTTCGAATATTGGTTGGTGGAGACAATGGTACTCAGAATTACGGTACAAATTGAATCACCCTTCCAGGGATTACAATCGGCACCACAATTGCTATTGTTGATGGACGTTAAATGTAAAATGACTGATCTTAACATTGGGGTTCTCTGGAAACTCATCTGTATTGTGAAGATCCCGCTCAAAGTAATGCATATTACCTACTTTGTCAATCAATATGATAGTTTGGGTTCTCGTACCGTAGTAACTACCCACAGACAAATTTGTAGGCGAAGGAGTTATCCCAGTGGCCAATGGTGGGACAAAGATTGAATTCTGAACCTCACCAAACTTTGCTGGAAAGTCAGTACCATCAGCGATCTTGCGATCAAAAGTATCGTGGCTCAATACTTTAAAACTCTCCTCCACCAACAGATCCAAATCATAATTCTCCTTAATCGAATTGTTCACAACTTCCTGCAACAACGATTCTCCGAGAGTGACCTTTGCCCACGGCTCATAGTAGAGCGAGTTCGATAATCCAAACGTAGACTTGAAACTAATATCATCAGGAACCTCAACTTTATTAGAATGCTCGGTATTGAAAATCTTGCCACGATGGCCACGGTTACTGATAATATTCATGTGGTTGATTTTTTTGGTATGGGGGTTAACATCTAGCTTACCAAACACGAGGCTGAACCCCCCAATATCCCCTAATTGGAATTTTTCTGCAGCGATCTTGTCTAGCCACTCATCGTCCAGTCCTTCGTGGGTAAGATAAGCAATAGGCAAAACTCCTCGTGATAACTTACTGTATTCCTCTAAACTTGTTAGTAACACATCTGATGAAAGTCATGAAAATACTTACGAGAATTGTCCAGTTCTCGGTAATTCACCAAGATCGCCACCTTACCACTGGTGGTGACACCTAGCCACGTCCCGTGCTCTGGTCTGCACATGTCTAGTGGTGATAATATTTTGTCGTGGTCATTTATTGTTCTATAGTGGGCCAACTTAGTAGGACGTCTATAATACTCGTCTCTATTGGACAAGAACATGATTGGATAGTCCGGATGGTTGGTTGTAGATAACAAAATACACATTCTGCCACAGTGGTTGATTTTTCTTTTCTGGTTTGTCGTGGGTTTTTATAGATTAACTCTGTGTGAAATTGTGGGGTTATTTTTGTGTTTTGTCGCTCACTTTATATGTAAAAAAGATATAAAAAGATGAATGCAAATGACTGCAAAATTTGAGACGCAACGAACAGACTTTTGTTTGGTTGTTGACGTAAGCTCTGTAATTCACTCCAGCCCAAGTAGCTTACTCTAGCTCTAGTAGTTGCTATAAGCTCAATTAGCTGACATTTTATTCTTATTAGTTGACTCCAGTTAGTTGACATTGATCTCTTGAACACTAGAGTATGAAGTGTCTGCTATAACATATTCTTCTTCCAATTGATCTCTCATAAGTGAATTGGATCCAGAAATAATTTCATTCTGTTTGGGTTGCCATACATATTCTTGATTTGCAGCAGTATGAATATACTGGGCTGTTTCGCTGAAAGAAAACTTGGCATCACTACTTTCGAAACTATCCTCCTTAAAGGAAACACTATCAGTTGTTGAACTGTTTTTGCTGGGGTTATCTTCAGTATTGAGGTTTGGTGACTCGTAAGTTTCAATGTATATGCTGTTTTCCTTCTCGAGAAGTTCGACAGGCGCATCATCTAAATGGGGGGTCTCTTCAAATACGTTTTCCTTCATGAATTCGTTTTCATACCCATCATCGTAGTCATCATATACCTTAGAAAATAGTTTCATTGGGTTAGTAGATGATGGTATGTTCAATTCTAAGGCATTGTTAAGCAACGGAAGTTTGGTGATGTCTTTCTTGTATAGCAAATTACTTGGCCGTTCTGGTTCCCTGTATTCTCCAAAAGCTATAGTGTTTTTGAAATAAGGCATTGCACATATATCCTCAGCAGTAGCTCTTGCCGAGGGATCCCAACTTAAACAAGCTTTAACCACAGTTGCCAATTCAGAATGGATGGGGTCAGGTAATATATCATACATCTGTAATCCAGGTTCTGGCGGGAATGCGAAATTAAGTTTGGCTGCAAGAATCTGTGCATCTTTCCAATATCCTCCCAATGGAAAAAGCGTAGAACCATCGATTTGGGGAACCCCTGGGTATCCCAAAGTGTTGAATATTCTCCAAATCTGATCAAGCTCATTGGTACCTGGGAATAAGGGAGAAAAGTTGGCGACTTCTGTAGCCACGGCTCCAAACGCCCACATATCAATAGGTTTGGAGTACCATTTTTGTCTCAAGAGAATTTCAGGCGATCTATACCATCTGGTAGAAACATACGCTGTATATGGTTTCAAATTGTGAATATGGCGAGCCAAACCATAATCTGCAAGCTTGACAACGAAATTGTCATTTTTTCTATAGGGTGGAACTGAGTCTTTGTTTCCATAATATAAACATGTTGGAACAACCAAGATGTTTTCTGGTTTTACATCTCTATGATAATAATCATGTTTGTGAATATGGCGTATTGCTGATAACACTTGACTCAAAATACTTCTCAAGGTAACTGGAGAGAAAAGAATATTTTTCCTCGACTTTATCAACTGATACAAGTTTTGGTTCATTGACTCCATTGATATATGAAGTTGAAAGTTGACATCATCAATAAACATTTCATATATTTGAACCAAACAAGAATGTGACGGTATCGACAATATAAATCTGATTTCTTTGACCCTCAAATAGTCATTCAAAAGTGGAAGACGTCTTTTCATTGTTTTAATTGCAACCAAATTGTTTACATTAAGTTTCGAATCTTTTAGTGGATCCAACATTGTGCCAATCTTGCTTTTTTGGACTTTGCACAAATCATCTTTATTCAATCTATACTTGGTAAGCTCCACTGCCCCAAAACTTCCATTTCCAAGACTTCCAATAGATTTATATTTGGACAGATACGTTTGTAATGGAATCTCTTTAGGAGGGTTGTAAAAATCCGGCGGGAAATCAACAACATTCATTTTTTGTGCTTAAAAATGGCAACAAGGGTAAATATAGTAAAAGAAGTGGGTTCAGCTGGGTCTCAGGGTATATAATGTATAACTGGCGTAGATATCACGTTTGAAGTCTCAACAAGCGCTGGTGATACTGTGAGAAAAGTGGTACTCAAATGTGGGATAGTTTTTGCAGCATCTTTTCGGCGCGTGCTTCTACTCCTAAAATAGCGGAATTCTCTACTACAGATTACTGACCTCTAATAGCAAACAGTGATTAGCTGTAAATATACAATTATTAATCATTTTAAAGGATAAATAAGTAATGAAATCTTGGGAAATATACTTAGAAAACGAAGTACTCCCAATTAAGATTACTCAATTTCTAAGACATGTCCAATTGTATTTGCTAGGTATTTCCGTACAATATCTATGACTTTGGAGGAATAACTACGACGTCTAAATGCCTACGTGATATATGGGTATTTGCGATTCACAGTACCCCAAAATATGCATAATTGTTTATTACAGTAAGCAGAATCCTGCTTATTTAGTAGTGGACCCTGATAATGATTGATAATGATAGAAACTTCATATCAAATAACTGGTAGTCTGGAGAACTTTATACAATCGATTAAAACAATTTAATCATTGTTATTCTCTTCAATGTAATCTTTATTCTCTTTTTGATTAAAATTCAATGTAATCATTGTTATTCTCTATTTCGTCTCCACTACTATCAGAATCATTATCTTGAAGGTCACTTCCACTCTCAGAGTCAGAGAGATGGATCATGAATGCAGAGTTTTCTTTGAATGTGTTTGTTGTGCTTGGTTCCAGTGGGGTCGATTTGTCGATATAAATATCATATTTACCATCCATGTTGGATGTCACAAATAGTAGCTCTGGATCAACAGTGTAACTATTTATGACAACTTTCTTAGGAGGCTTGGATTCATCTTCATTATCACTTTCTACAAGTACTTCATCGACCTCAGGTTTAAACTCATATTTGTTGGAAGGAGTCACCATTAAGTCTTGGGTTCTCTTTGTAATTGGATGTGCCAATTGACAAGAATTGCCTCGCAGACACACACCGTCTTCTTCAAAATCTGGACAGTTCATAAAGTGAAGAAAAGGACACTTCTTCCCCCTCTCACAACACCCGCCGATCGCAAACGGACGACAAACCCAGATCTCATGATTAGGAAGGTCGTATCCGGGTGGTTTATGATGCAAGTAATAGCACTGACTGTTGTTACACTTGTTTTCCAAGTAATATTTGCACAATGGCGTATTATACTCAGAACATTCGTGCGAAAGAAGACAGTTTCTGTTGAAACACTTATTTGCAAGGTACAGACGACAGAATCGAATCCGCAGCTTGTCATGATTATATTTGCAGGTGGAACCTTTCTGACAAATGCCTATAATGAAATTTGAAAGATTCAGAAACAAAATTTCGATGTATTAGTAAAAGTTTATGGTTTGGTTTTGAAAAATATACTCACCTGTTCGACAGAAATATCGACAGTCGTCCTGGGGAATTCTAAAGGTTAGTATATGGTGTTTGTGAGTAGGTTCGGATACGTACCTTCTCTTGCGGCCTGCATTGCATTTCAATGAACCGTTCTGTTTCCTTTGGTATGTTCGATTATTCCATTTTTCTTCCTTCGGCTTGATTCCTACAGGCACAGTTAACGGAAGCAACTTATTACCTGCTCGTGTTACTGCAAATTTGTCGCCGCCAATCTCGATTCTATCACAACTATCAGTTTTGGTTCTATATTTGGAAATCCTCGTTTGCATAGCTCTTGCTTTCTTTTGTTGAATCATCTTTTCTCTTAAGTCTTGCTGAGACTTTTGAATTGCAAGATACTTTTCTTTGTCCTTTTCATATAATTCGGTATTCACAAGTGACATTCCTCCTTTTGATATCTGGGTCACATATTTCGGTTCCGTTCCTTGATCTGACGGAACCGATTTATCAAAAACAAGTGTCATATTTCTATGAGAAAAACTTGGGCTAGCGGCAAAACCACCTCTATACCCACCTCTAAATCCACCTCTAAATCCACCTCTAAACCCCCCTCTAAATCCACCTCCTGCTCTAAAACTATATCCTCCCCTAGCTGCAAATGGAGCTTTCCCCACTCCACCACTTGGATGTGCTGAAGGGTAGGTGGAGTTGTTTCTATTAGCTCTCTTCTTTTCAAGTATTTCCTTTTTCAAGTTGGCTATTTCAGCATATTTTGCCTTCAAAGCCTCATTAGTTTCAGACATGGAAAGCCTTATTCTTGTTGATAGTTCCTTACTAACTTAGGACGGCTTTGTTTTGCTCTGCTCAGGCTCCAAAAAATGTTTGGATTTGGCCCTGCGTACAAAAGTTAGTCAGAGATAAAGTTGAAAAAAGCGTTGCATAATCATTTTAGCTGACAGATACGATCATAAAATGAGTTATACGAAGCTAAAGAGTTATGCAGTGAATGCTATTGGAGATTTGATCCCGTTAGATAAAGAGTCTTGCTTGGAAATCATTGAGTACTCGTTATCGTTGAGAAACGATCATGAGATCCAGAACCATTTCTTGAATTTATTGGGAGAAACGCCCGACTCAATGACTTTCATGACGAATTTCTTTGAATTGAAAGAAGAAGAGAATACGCTAGCGGAGTCTGCTGCCAAAAAGGCAGCGAAGAAATCATCTAAGCAAGCAAATAAAGTTATTGATGCTATATTAACCCCAAAGACTTCAAGAACCCCACCTCCACTGGCTTGGAGCTCTGAGACCAAGAAACACACTCCGCAATCTAAAGGACGCTTGGAACACAATTCGTCATCTACTACAACATCTGAATTAATGGACCATAAACCGTCTAATCAATTATCTACACAACATGTGAAAAGAAACAAAAAGAAGAATGTAGATAGTTTGAAGGACATAGAGGCAGTTTTGAACGAGTTAGAACTTGCAGCTGATAAAAAGACCGAGGGAATAAAGAGAGTCTGTAACTGTTTAGCCACCAGACATCCATTATTTGAAATAGCACCAAATTGTTTAAACTGTGGCAAGATTATATGCACAAAAGAAGGTTTACAGCCGTGCTCGTATTGTGGAAAAGATTTGTTGAGTTTTAAGGATAAATGGGAGATTATGAATGTTTTGAAACAAGAAAAAGACGAGATTGAAAATAAACAGGAGAACTTGAAGAAAAAGAAGATCCAGGAACAAAACTCACAAGCACATAACAAGCAGAAAAGCAAGCGGATAGTGGTGACTTTAAATGCCGGTGAAAACTTATGGCACGCCCAAGACAGAGCATTGAAAGAAGCAGAGTTAGAAATGAAAAAAGTCCAAGTATTGAAAGAACAAGAAATCCAAGAACGTGAAGACATTGAAAAACAAGAACTAGAACTAGAACACTACCATCGAACAAGTCAAATCAATCCTGATCTCTTGAAAGCCCAGGAACGTTTAGATACATTGCTTGACTTCCAGGATACAGGAGCAGAAAGAACGAGAATAATAGACAATGCCGCCGATTATGAATTACCTTCTTCAAGCAGTAACATGTGGTTATCTCCAGTGGAGAGAGCTTTACAACTCAAAAAACAACACAAACAATTACGTAAATACGATGAATCAGTGAGTTCACGGACAGGTAGAGGAGAAAAATCAGTTGAAATGGTGATTAAGGACGGTAAAGTCACCATGGTTGAAAAGCACAGGATCGCCAAGATCGGCGAGGATGAAGAGGATAAAGAAATTGTCAAGATGGAAAACGATTTGAAGCAGGTAAAAGCCCAGAACGAGAACCAAATGTCGAAGAATATCTGGGACTTTGAAGGTGATAAACAGAAATGGGATAAGCCTATTTACAGGGGCACTACCACAGATGAAGATATGAAGATGGATATGCCTAAGAATAGAGTCCAATTTGCCTTTGATGCTGAAGAAAATGAACTTTTGGTTCAAATTCCATCATAAATGGTATTTTAAAGGTGTAAATGCTGATATTAAGATGGGGATGCTGATATTAGTATGGGTGATGCTAAAAATGATGCTGATATACATAGATGATGCTAAAAATGATGCTGATATACATAGATGATGATAATAATAATAATATACAAATGATGCTGATGCTGGTATTGAGGGACTCGATTTGTCTCTAATTCTAAGAATACTATCTCCGCATTCTCCTTTTAAAAGCCTTTGATCTAGGATCGTTGATCTTGAGTCTCTGGAAATTATTATATGACCGCTTGACCATTCCTTTGGTCTCGTTAGGGTCTTGTTTCACGTACTCTTGATCGGAGTCGCTTTCTGGTTCTTCAGATAAGATCTCTTCAGTTTTCATGGCCGCATCGATTTCTTCGAATTGTGCTTTCGTAAGTTTAGCAATTTCTTTATGGACATTCTTGCGGACCAACTTGTCGCTGGTTTCCTCTGCAAGACGAGGTTTCATTTTGAATCTTCTTGTAGTTCTCTTTTGAGTGAATTTCTTTCTACGCTTTACAGTGTTTTCGTCACCTTCCGTTTCACTTTCTTGAGCATCTTCAAACACGTTTGGTTCCCCGGAATTTGTTGAGTTTTCTTCCTGTATGATCTTGAAATCATTAAATACATCTGAAAGTTTCTTGTTCAAGAACCGATGGGGTTTAAGGGGAGATGGGGAAATCAGAAACGTTGGAATACTCGATTTCGTAGGGGTAACAAACACTCCAGCGAATGGTTTGATTGGGGATGCCATGGAAATTGGGGAGGAGGATATTTCTGTATTTGGAGGTATATTGAAATCGAATTTCTTATTATTCTTCCCCAAATATTGTGGAGTTTCCAATCCTGTGAAAATGGGCACTTTTTTAGTTGGAGTTTCTGGCTTATTCGAAAGGGATTGGAATTTTGACGTCAATGAGATTCCTTTCATTTCTGAATGTATCTGTATATCTTTGACACGGGTGGTTTTGGTAGGTGTCTTGAATATATCGTTGGATGCTGGTGGAGGTAAATGACTGAATATATCGTTGGATGATGGAGGTAAATGTCTGCTCACTTTTCCCTTCAATGGAGATGATTCAGGTGGCGTTAGTCTAAAGTCGAATATGGAAAGTACCTTTCCATTGGCTTGAGGAGTGGGTCCAAGTTCTGCTTGTTTGGTGGTGGTAGTATCGAGGCCACTTTCAACGTGATCTTCCACATCTGTGAGAATTTCACTGATTTGAATATCCACAAGATCTTTTGAATCAATAGTGGCATTTACTGTACTTTCAACACTCTCAGTAGGAGGATTTTTGATTGAAGATCCTTTAGAATTTTGATATGATTTGTAGAGATTCCGAATTTCAGGGTGAAGTTTTATATCCTGCTTCGACGGGACGCGATTGTTATGTTTCCGAAACTCATGCTCCCACTTCTTGATCTGGTACTTTACGTCTTGGACTTCCATTGGAGAAGAGATGAATAGAATATGGAAATATTTAGACGCGTCGCGCGAAGAACTAATAACTATGAGCGAATAGGTGAAATGTTAGTGGAGATTTACTGACTATGAGTAGAAACTTCGGTGCGCTCAGTTAAATAGTTACTGAGTAGATTAACTAAGCATTTAGAGCTGCAACTCTATTTAAAGTCATGTATTTCACAAATACTTCGCTTCGCTCAGTATTTGCTTTGCTATGTATTTGCTTTGCTATGTATTATATACAGGATTATATCATAAAGAGTCAGTAAACGACTTGACATAAGAAAAGCTTTTAGTATCGTCACCATTATGGATAGTGCTCAAGATTCTATCAATAGCCATGACAAAAACCTTTTTATCTTGTTGAGAATTGAACTGACTCGAATTGGCTATGAAATCTTCAGTAAAAGCAGTGGTAGAAGTAGTGGAGTTTCTCCAGTAATTGTAGAGAAAGTGAAGCATGGCAGACTGATCGTTACGCGAGGCCAAATATACCACTAATCTGACCCAACTACTCATTTTTTGAGCCGAGTCTTGCGTTAAACCAAACGATACATCCCATTCGTTCCAGAACGCCGGCCAATTTCCATCATTACCGTATGTGAAAAGAACCAATTCCTTGAATGCCAAGGTAGGAGACTTGTTGGACGTGGTGTTGAAATATTTGATCAAGTCGAGAATATCTCTGGCTCTATTTTTGGCCTGTGATATTATGGGTGTGACAGATGGTTGAGGAATTGGTGCAGAGTTATAGACGATTTCATTGATTACAGATGAACCGAGGAATGCTTGATTTCCAATAAACGTAAGTCTCCAAAGTAAAGGAATAAACTCGGGATTTGCAACTAGGTCGACTTGTTGGTTGGAAAATCTCAATAGTTTTGAAATCATGTGTGATAATTTGTCAAATAATTGATCAGCATGTAAACCGACGGAATTCTTCGATTCAGACAATTCAACGGTTTTCATCAATTCTGGAGAGTCCACAAGAAGTTTCATGTATGTGATAATATCGTTAGACTTTTCAGTACTCATATCAATGTCGCTGTCTAGCATGACTTTTAATGACAGGTACTTTTCTTCAATGACATTTTCTATATCAGAGAATGAGACGATTTCGGGCTCAAGGATATGGAGGGCCTTGTAGAATTCTAATTTGGCCCGATAATCATCAAGAGAAGTCGGGACATAAATAGAGTCAAACTCAGACTTATAGTTGGCGAGAGTTTTCTTTGTGGCCCCGGTATTTTCACTGATTAACTTGTGATACACTGACTTTGTCGCTGTTGAGTACTGACGACGTGTTGCGAGCAAATTTGTATTCTTGTTTCTTTGCGAGAACAACGTTGCTGTATGGTACAGTCTCCTAATTCCAATGAAAATATCATCTGATTCGAGTGAACTGTCTTGTTTTGGAGTATATTTATCGATTTCTTCACGTGGACAGTACATACTCTCCAAATTCAATTCATCTCGTCTTTCCTGAGTCATAATGTGTACGTATATATCATCGACTTTCGAGTCACACATGACCCAACTGTTTGGAGACTTTCCATAATCATTATCAGTAGCCATAGGACCCTTTCTAGCTCTCTTGAGCAAACGTCTCCGTGCTGCAGGACTGGTTCCCGCAGAGACCATTCCTTCGATAGGTGGGATTATACCATGGTTGTGTTTGATATACATTCTCAATTCAGATGCAGCTTTGTAGATATGTTTTTCGGACTTTCCCGTGCTGATCAATACATAGCGGGCTGGTTGCTTGTTGATGTTGTAAGCATGATCTTCATCCAAAGTAGTCAAGTCAAAGAGAGCAATATCTTGTAAACCGTAGTCGTAGGCGAGTAAATTCATGAAAGTTTCAAGAGTAGCGGGTGCAGATTCAGAAATAGTGGGGAGGTCGATCTTCTTGGACTCTATCAAAGGAGAAGACGAGTCTTCACGTAAATACCATGGAATAGACTCGTTTTCTTGAGTGTTGTCGATGTCGATGGGTTCGATGGTTTCTTCGATGATTTCTGTAGGATAATTTTCTAAAGACTTTTGGCTGTAGAATTTAGGAGCACTAACTACCGCCTGGCGACGAGAGAACGCTAATGATCCTCGACGTATACTAGTCAAGAAAGTTCTAGACATATTTATGTTTCAATAGGTACTTGAATACGTACTAAACTAGACTTAAATCTGAAAAACATTTTCTCGCACTATAATTTGGATTTTGAGATCCACCATAAATGTCAGACAATACAGTTGGTTAAGTAACTAAGTAAAGACTGGGAAGACGCATATCTCGAGAATAAGATCTTATAGAGAGAGATCTCTTCACTATACTTCAATTTGGGCTTTTCTTTTTCAAATGAATATCTTTCTGAAATATCTTTAGTAAATCTTGAGTGCCTGACGATTGCAAAAAAACTATCCTAGGCACTCCAAACTAACAACCATAGAAAGATCTAAAGAAGGGTATAATTAATTCATTGGAAAAGAGCCATTATCAGCGTTCGATCTGGAGTATACTACTATAGTCATACTGACTCGATCGCTACTTCGAATAGCTGCAAATTTTCATAGAGTTCCAAATTTTCACTACTTTCATAACGCAACACATCTAGGCATATATATCTATATCTATATCTATACTCTCTAGCAATTGTGTTATATCATACAGTGATGATATTCAGTATAGATAATGTATGGGTTATAGAAATGTATTAGTTATTGTGAGTTATCTCTACCAGAAATTGAAAATTGCACTAACAGAGAGCACGGAAGAGTGAAATTACATAAATCACATCAATTACAATTCTAGATATCTATTTGATAATGTATCACATATAATAAATCTTTATCATACCATTGTTACCCAAAGGATTTCTTCTACATATAATAATGTGGGAGAGATATTTCACGACATTTGTGCGACAATTTTGTAGTACTAATTTTTCGAGCATCTCATCCCATCCATCTCTTACAACTACAGCAAGATGGTGAAATTGGTGCATAACGTACAGAAGAAACAGCATAAGGAGCGTTCCCAGACGCTGGATAGATCCAAATATGGATTATTGGAAAAGAAGAAAGATTACAGACTTAGAGCTGCCGATTATCACAAGAAGCAGGCAGCTTTAAAAGCATTAAAACACAAGGCCAAGGCATACAATCCCGATGAATACTACCATTCTATGACAAGAAAAAAGACCGATGACCGTGGGATCCTTGTTACCGACAGAGGTAATGAATCGTTATCGGTAGCACAAGTGAAGTTGTTGAAGTCTCAAGATTCCAACTACGTCAGAACATTAAGATTAAACGAATTACAAAAGATAGAGAGACAAAAGCAAGGCTTAGACTTCAAGGCAGACGGTACTCACACTGTATTTGTAGACTCTGTCCAAGAACAACAAGATTTGACTCCTGAGGAATACTTCAAAACAGATACCAGCTTGTTAACTAAACGAGAAAACAGATTAAGGATAGACCAACTTCAAACCAACGAAAAATTAATAAAACAAACGACAACACAAGACCAACAAGAAATAGACAAACAACACAAAGAAAAACTCAACCAATACAAACTCTTGGAGAAGAGATTAAACAGAGAAAAGGAATTGAGAGAAGTCGAAGAAAGAATGGAACACACTAAAGAATTAATGAAGAACGGCAGTAAGAAGAAGATAACAGACTCTACTGGAAATGTTCTGTTCAAGTGGAAGAACCAAAGAAAGAGGTGATTCTAAATGAGAAAAGGTATTGATATTAAGATATTAAGAGATATTGATATTAAGAGGTACTGATATAGACAGATTAACTAGTCCTTATATATCCATACAAATGTGTTTAGAAAATTTAAGACCTTCTAAATATATAATAAGATATTGAAATATAGAACATCTCCGTCATATATGCAAATACGAATACGTAGAATTCCTGATTCTTTTCTTTAGCTCTATTGGATTTGAAATTAAACCATTATTAACAATTAATAATATAATAAGGTTGATATTACTAGTTCTGTTATAGATTTAATAATAGATGCTATAATATAACTATTCTCCCTATATATATATGCATTAAGATCTCGCTAGATCTCCTTAAATCTTCCTATATATCTTGCTAGATCTCTCTAGGTCTCCCTATATATCTCCCTAGTCTTCATTGTGGAAACTTCTATTAATATAGTCGACAAAGAGTGGGGTGATTCTATCGATATCAACACTTCTCATCCTGTTCAAAGCTACGTATGTTCTTCTAATACGTTGTAATTGGGCCGTGCTCACAGACACTGCAGGCATTTCTATAAGGAGCTGAGCATCTCTGTCTATCAAGACTTCTCCACCAATCGACATGAGCTGTTGGTGTTGGATGATTTTGGTGAGGACCGACTGAGTCTGTTTGTCCAATTCTTGGAGAAAACTGTTTCCTGAAGTAGGTTTAATCAACGTGGCAGCATTCGGAGGAGGCGGTCTTTTCAATACAAGAGCATCCCAGATCTCATTTATAGGCAATTCTTCCTTTTCGTAGTCGGAAACCAATGTGAACAACGGCGAATCCCATCTTGTATCATTATTAGGTTCCTCGTACCTCATATGTAACTGTTTGATCAAGTCGTCGTCCCATTTATTGACCTTTTCTGGTGAATTGTTCCACTCTATACACTTTTCAAGCGGATTCATCACTTGAATCACACAATGTGGAGTCAGTACTCCCTTGGCTTCGCAGAACAACTGATATCTGAACCCTTTGATATACGCCAATGCATCGAGAATTACAAAGTTGGTCCTCGCGAGATCTCTCTTTACAGCAGACATCTGGTTTCCTCTGGCGTTCTTTTCCAAGTTTGAATCTGTGTATGTTTCATGGGAAATCCCCAACGTCTCGTCTGAATGATAAATTACTGAGTAGTTGTGTCCTGGACCATTTGATTCTTTGGCTTGTTCGATTTTTTCTTCCAACAACAGTTGCAACTTCTTGGCCCAACGTGTTTTACCGGATGAAGGAAGTCCTGTGAATGTGATCAAAGGCATGGTGGAGCTTATCAGTCTGACGTCACAAGTTAGTGGAGTCTTTGCGATGACATCTGAAAATGGTGCGAAAACTCAAATTGATGTTAGAATTAGTGAATATTGACTGAGAATTGGTGAATATTGACAGAGAATTAGGGGTTATTCCAATTTATTAGTATTGTCAGATGTCGTTTATACCCAGGAGGATATTTCCCAACTATAACTTGCCGTTGTCGAATTTCAAAGGCCACCATCAAAAAGCGTTGACGAGATTTGGCCACTTGGCTCCCCAGATTGATTTGGTGCTAGAAGTTCGAGATTCGAGAGCTCCAATATCCACCACCAACGTGTTGTTTGATAGGGTGTTGGCACAGAAGAAGAAAATCATCTTATACAGTAAGAAGGATTTGTCGGTTTTAAAGAATAGCGTCTTGAAAGAATGGCACAAATCAAGCAATGAAGAGTTTATGTTTATCGATAGTCGGAATCGAAAGGATGCAAAACAAATCATCAAGATGGTCACCGCCACGTATAATGAAATGTCACCACCACCACCATTAGGCTTGCGGCTAATGATTATTGGTATGCCCAATGTTGGGAAGTCTACCCTTGTAAATACTCTTAGAGAAGTTGGGTATGCTGACGAATTACGGGGTGCCATATCGACCAAGAAGAGAAAGGTGGCTAGGACCGGTGGACAGCCAGGAGTTACAAGAAATACCAGTGAAATCATTCGTCTTAGTAAGGATCCGGATATTTTCGTCCATGATACTCCGGGAGTTTTCTTGCCCACAGTCAAGGATAATGAAACTATGTTGGCATTAAGTTTAGTGGGTTGTGTACATACATCATTTATTGATCCTGTGATCGAGGCAGACTACCTTCTTTATCTTTTGAACTTGCAAGATCCCTCTGGATCGAAATATTCAGAGTATATGAAGCATCCAACGAACTCGATCGATGAGTTGTTAACTAATATTGCAAAGAAAAGACAACAATTGAAGCCAGATGGTAGCTATGACGAGCTTGGAACGGCATCTCATTGGACAAGTCTTTGGAAACAAGGTAAACTTTCCAAATATAGAGGTGTTTTTGATCTAGGAGCAATTCTAGAATTGAAAGGAACAGAATTGAAACAAATTTTCAAAGATGAAAGAGAAAGAACTCAAGGAATGAAAGTGAGTGAAAAGATCTTCAACAGTTTAGGTGAAGATGGAACGGCAAAGTCGAAAAATAGAAATAGAACTGCCAAAGATAGAGAATACGATCTTAGAAACCAATTATTCAAGATATAGATCTTAGACCAAGTACTCAAGATATAGATCTTAGAAGTATTCAAGATTCACTTAGATATGAAGTATGGCTAATTATAATGAATACATGAACTAAATTCCCAAGATATCTTGGATATCAAAGAATGGATCAAACCCTTCTGGTTTGTTCAGTGCATCTTGGTTGAAGAAAGCATCCGGACCTGATGGATCATATTTCCGACGTTTTCTAGATTCTCCTGAGGTCTTAATGTACTTGATTTTGATATCATTTATCAATTGTTTCGCATGTCCAACCGATTTTTCATTGATTGTGGACAACCAGTCGCCCGCAACATCGGTGTTCCCAATTAAGGTGTTCGAGAAGTTGAATAAATTCGTAGAAGGCTTTTCCTTGTCCTTTCCCACGAGGTATGTTTCTACGAATTTGTCTTCATTCAAGAAACTAAATAACGACTTCTTTTGAAGAGACTTCGTTATAATCTTTTTCAAGTATGAATTGTACTTTTGAAATGCAGGCGATGATGGTAATAATTTTGAGTCTGTGTCGTTAGGAAGTTCTTTAGGTACATTGATGAAGTCTGTTTCAAGTAGCGTAAGTTTTTGATTCTTAACCACATATTTCACCTTTGGCGAGTCTTCATTCTCTTCCAAGTCTAGATCTTTCGAGTTTATAAACGATTCCATCAAAGAGTTAGTAGAAGATGAAGGAAATCGTTTAGCATTTTCATCTTCCTCTTCTTCTTCTTCTTCTTTGTCGATTTCAATTTCATTGTCTTCCAATTTTATAGCATCCGACTTCTCGGTTTCCTTCGACTTGTTATTCTCTGTAAGATAAGGAAACCGGCCAATTTTCTCGTCCTCCTTGAGTGCAATACGAATGAGCGAGAATCCATAGGCATACTTCTCTTTGATCTGATATAATTGAGGATAGAGTGCACACACATTAACTTCCGAATTTTCTGTGGCAGCAAATCGCACAAGAGAAACCCCATCAAGATCAATGAGTGCCTTTGCAAACGAGTTAAATGATTGTAAGTTAGCTGTAGAACTGCTGGCAGGGGGGAGAATATAAGAAGACTCGTTGGTAAGATAAGCAAGAGGTAAATCATTCGATTTTATAAATCCCAATATATCTAGACCGGCCGGGGTTTTAAGCTGAGAGATTTCTTTAAGTTGAGGATTTATGGCAATAATGTCTCGCTTGGAGAATTTGAACCCAGGAACGTATTCGTCGGCAGTGACGTCGATTTTCTCGGGATCTTCGTCCCCGGAACTATTATAAGCGATCTCCTGGGCATCTTCGTCATCTTCCAACTGTTTATACTTTTTGATGAAATATTTTGTTTGTCTCTTGATCCCAGTTATCGTTTCTGTACTAGGATCAATAACGTATTCATGGCTTCCCAAGAGTTTTTCGATTTTTGTTGCTGGGTACAGCTGAACATCAATGCAAATCGTTGCCAAATCTGTCTGGAGCGCCAGAAAATCATGTTGGTTTTCCACATCAAGACCAAAACGTAATTTTCCTGTAAAAGCGGCACGGGGAGCCACTTTCTTCAATACCGACGTATGCTCAATATTGTGATTGACATCTGTGGTATCATATAACTGAGCATTATTCCATTTTCCAAGAATCTTCTTCCAAACGTACAAGTTTATAGACTTAAAACTTGTGTGGTGCTCTTCATTTACAAAGTCGATTCCATTAAACACGACATTGATTCCATGGTTATTAACCAATTCAGTATGCTCTGGAGATCCCTCAGACGAACCACCCGTGAAACTATCAATAGCAGAATTGGCATTGGTAATTACGTACAAATTCCTCACGTATTTTAGATGAAGTTTCGTTTTAAACACGTCTAACCCCAGCAAAACGGCATTATAAAAATCATTCTTCCCTTCCACAGGACGTGAATTGACCACCAATTTATTCGATATCTCCTTAAAATCACTGTACGTGAATTGGGCATCCTTGAATATGACTTCAAGACAATCATTTGTGGTCAATTGTGATTGATAAAGAATCACGGCAATTCTATCCAATTTTCTGTTTTTGAGTAGAAGGTTACCACAATGGTCATAAAAAGATTTTAACCCAAATTCTAGATCTGTGATTTGCCGACCCAGTCCACAGTTGCCCATTTCGGACGATAAGTCAATAACAAATACTGTAAACTCCTTCAGCATTCTCGTAGATTATAGTTCAGAATGATTGTTGCAGCACTTTTAGGCTTGAAAAAGCGAATTTAATAATGCGTTCCCAGGCTAAAAATGGATCATGAAATTCGCGGTCAAGCCACAAAAAATCTCATCTTGATAACACTAACTTACTTTAGATTGTGTATAGATAGACCTATAGGAGCTAAATTGATTGGTTGGCGCTTTGATATTTAGAATCGAGTCGCTTTGTTTTATCTTTCCGTCTCTTTAGGTCTGATCATAATTGAAACCAGTCAAGAACAGCGATTTGTTTACCCAGGACTGTTCGATTTACGATAATTACTTTAAATTACACTCCTAACAGCCGGTATTTGAGGCAATACCATGAGTTATCCATTCAACCATATGTATTCTTATGCGCAACATTCGCAACCTTCCTCAAATCTGTCAACTGAAGGGGGACAAGGCATACTTGCGCAGGCCAATGGAATTGCTCCTTCCAGTGGTTCTACAAACCCCCCTGTCGGTGTATCTAATCTAGGGATCGTACAGCCGCCGCCATTTTATAATGTCCAACCACAAATTATTCCGCCAATGCAGTTCCAATCACAAATCCCATCCATAATGTCTAATTCCGGAACAGGACCCGAGAACTTCAATGCTGACGATCCAAATATGTCATTATATAACCAGCAACACCAACAACAATATAATCAATTCAATCAACAGCGAATTCCTCCCGTGTCTCAAGAAAGTTCTCCACCTGTACTATACCCTCCAAATATTCAAATTCCAATCGAACAACAAGTGCCATCACAGCCACATCAACAAGTACAACCACATCAACAAGTGCAACCACATCAACAAGTGCAACCACATCAACAAGTGCAACCACATCAACAACCCCATCAACAACCCCATCAACAACCCCATCAACAACCCCATCAACAACCCCATCAACAACCCCATCAACAACCCCATCAACAACCCCATCAACAACCACATCAACAACCTCAGTTTCCAACTTACAACTCACAAATGATCAACTATCTGCCCTCTTTCAATTATCCACCTTACTCCAACACGCAGTTTGTTTCACCATATCCCTCTCTTCCTTACTCTATGGGTCAGGCACAGACTTTCCGTCACCCGTACCATCACAAAACTGGGTCGGAATCAACTCTGCATTCAACCAATATTGAAAGCCTAGGCTTTTCACCTTATGCAAAACCATTCCCATCCAAGTACGTTGACAATCAGGGTGAAAACTTACTTCCAACAGAGAGCAAAGCAAGTCACTTCAAGCCCATCAAAACCAAAAAGAATTCTCGACCTCGAATCCACAAATTAAACAAAAATGAACTAGCTGTCGAGAAATTGAATATGGAAACAAAACCTGCTATTGAGGGTGAATTATCCAATGACGAATTATTCCAACATTTTCTGGAAGAATTGAAAATCGAACGTCCTGTTGGAAAGCATGGTAAAGCAGGGATGGCGCTGGAATCATCATACCAACTAAAATTAAAGTCCGAATTGGAATGTCAATTATTTGACTTGTTTGTAAACAACCTTTCCAAATGTATTGATGTATACGTGCCACAGGAAGCATTTGGGAAGATTATTCCTGAGCTAGCCCTCTATGATGAAACAAACATGCTTCTTGACTCCATTTTTTGCTTGAGTTCGTTGATATACCAACGTATGAATGCCGACAAAGTTGACGCGTCCATTCCAGTAAAATATTACCATCAGAGTATCAAGTCGATCAGATGCTACTTGAGTATTCCAGGGATCGAAAATAACCGAGGGATCATTTCCAGATGTTTGTTGAGCACGATCTTATTATGTGTCTATGAATTGTTCTTTGTGGCCATTGATAGTACCTATGTCAAGGGAGCGTCGAGTATGTTATCGGCCGTTCTCAGCAAACAAGAGGCTGGCCATAAAAGCTTATTGAAAAACTCACCATTCCATCAAACATGTTTTTGGGCAATTTTCTATTGTGACTTGATTCTTTCATTAAAGTTCAGTTTGCCTAGTATGTATTCGATTGTTGATTTTTGGAAACCGTTGGATCCTGAGTATTGTGAATCTTACGAGTCGTACAATGACAGTATTTTATCGAATTCAAACAAGGACAAAACCGATTCTGTTTCCAGCTCGAACTTGACCGAGGAGAGCTCCATGTGGTGGTTGCATAAATCAATTATCAATTTCAGTATGATCAATCAATTCAATAATCAAGTTGAAGTGCTTACCAAAGAGGATTTTGAGGGCAACAAGCCATTTTATAGCTGGTTGGAGTTCAAGACGTTAATTGAGTCTTTTGAAATGAAATTACCCGTTAGTCTTAAACCAATAATTTATAAACCGACGTCACCGACCAGATTGTTTCCGCTAGTTTATTTCAAGGACGAAGTGACTGCAATCACGTGTCTCAACTTCAAGGTATCCAAAATCTCCTTGTACGAAGCCTTGATCCTGAAGACCAACACTAAGCATGCAATAGTTCAACCACAACTTTTGAAATATTGTCGAGCCTATGCTAAAAAGCTTGCAAAAGATATTGTTGGTATTATAAAGACCTATGACGCGAATCAATTCATTTGGCCAGCCAATATCCATACTATAAGATTCGTGGCTCCATACGTCAGAGATGAGCCTGAAGTATTTAAGGAGTTTGAGAAATTGGTGGATAGAATGGTTGTATCCACGTCTAACTTAGATTTAAAGCAAAGGATCTTGTCGTCGAATAATGGAAAATTAGTTTAAGTTTACTATGGAGTTTCGTTAAGGAGTTTCAGTATGGAGTTCATTTTGGTGTTCATTATGGTGTTTCCACCTATTAGTTGAAACAAGGTGGAAAGAGTTATCTACCTCTAACTGGAGCAAAGACCGTTCGTTATGGAAGAACCATTTACCTGTAACTGCGGTGAAGCACATCTTTTATAAAGCGATATCCAGGCGACTGTGCACTAGTTTTTTATTGTAAATTGTATTTTCACATGTAATATATTGATACCTTATTGTAATATTTATTATTTGTGTAAACCAAGATTTAAGAGTCTGGTAGAATAAGAATTGCTCTTTGGATGTTAGTTCTCTTTGAAAGCTGCAAAAAATCCATTGATCTTGTATGAGTATTATATGCAGTACACTAACATCCGTAGATTAAGGTGTTGAATAGTGACCAAAATTGCCTCTACCAACTAATTTAAAATATGGGCTAGGCACAATAGACCCCATTGGGCTATTCACGAATTTCCAGCAATATTTACTACCAATTACCCACGTTATTCAACAATGTGTGCGATTACGTAAGCATCAGAGTTTCAAATACTGAGCACAGATTTAGAGAACCATAAGTAGTATTAGTGGTGATAGTGCATATGCGAGATATTTAATAGAATAGTTATAACTCCTGAATACTCACAAGCTCAGTTTTCAATATCTCAACTCGTTCTGTAAGACAATTTTGGAAATGTGTAGAATTGGGCCTTGGGATATTTCGTATAATTCATGATTTTTTTTAGAGAGATTACCCAGAGATTCTTAGAATATCAGAGATTATTAGATTATTAGAGATCCATGATTTCAGTAAATGAGATAGAAGAACTCAGGGCTAAGGGACGAACTAAGGAATTCTGCTTACAGGTGACGCCGGCGTTTCTCGGTCAAATAGTCGATTTCTTACTAATTACTGACCTTACGTTTTCCCAGACTTCTTCAATCCTAGCCACCATCTCAAATATATTATTGATCAATGGACTGCTTAGAGTTTCTAATACAGTTGTTCCGTTCATAACTTCACTAATAGATAAAATAGAAGTCCCTAAAACCGATTATATTTTGTTGGTCCCGGTGTATCGCCTAGCATTCCTTATTCTTCACGATGGTACGCTAGAGGTTCTGGATACTGAGTTGAACCAACTCCAAAGGACGCTAGAACAAAGTTATTCCACGCTAGATGGTCAATTTCACTATAATCAGTCGTTCCTAATGGTGGTTATAGAAATTTTGAAGGCACTCTACAGTTTGTATGATAAGTTTTCTACAAGATTGAAAATAGGAGATATTTTGACGACGCTTATGACACGGTTTGTGAAATCTTCAAAACTGATGGGAAAGTTCCCAGAACTGACGGAATTTATACGACATTTATTGAATCTTATAGCGATTCTTCCTCTAAGCGAAGATGTGGAATTTGTTTCTGCCTTGATAACATATTTGAGAACTCTAGAAGATGTTACAGAAACTTTAGTGGTATTTACGATTATCAACAAAATCACACCAAGAGAAATAAGTGAAATAAGTGAAATTAGTGAAGTTAGTGAAGGTAGTGGTGTTAGTGAAGTTAGTGAAGGTGGGGGTGCTAGAGAAACTACAGAATCTACAGAATCTCCACAATTTACAGAATCTGGCTCCCTAGATTCCACAAAACCTAATAAAGCTCCAGATTTTCAGAATATACCTCCAGTCACCAATTCAAATAAGGAGATCTTAGAACCCAAGACTCCAAAATCTCCACCAAATTCCTCATTCATATTACTCCAAAATGAAATACTTCCTAATGATACAGATTCGATTCTCTACAATCGTTTTATGTGTATTCTCGGAGACTTTTCTAGTGCAAAAGTGGTTTCATTGCTTCAAACAAGTATCCTACAATGTTTTTATTGTCTTTGTAAGAAGGAAATAGAACCTTTCTTAGTTCTAGTTGGATACTTGATCGCCCGGGAGTTTCTAGATTCAAACGAGATCAAACTCTCTCCAGACGTCGATCTAGTCAAGCATATGCATCCCAGCTCGAAGTATTTGACCCAAGATCTCGATTACTCCAGGTTGGAGAATGATCTCGTTGCCACTATGAACAAAATAGCAGCAGATATGAAGAACGAATCGCCTAGTAACGATATGACTATGGAAGAAAAGGAAATCGAGGCCGAGCGATTCTTTGTGATCTTCGATAAAATGGAGAAAACCGGAGTTTTTGAGGGTTTCAAGAACCCGGTTCGAGAATGGCAAGAACAGGGCCGGTTTGAGAATTTGGATGATGAAGAGTGATCTGAGATGGATGAGAAGAAACTGATACAAGATTTCAGAAGAAACTCATACCGCAGTAAAGATCTAATGGATTTGAAGCTTAAAGAATTATTGATTTGGAAATTGAAGAATTAATAATTAGAGAATTAAAAAAGAATTAAATAATTCAAATCAACCAAACCCTACTCTCGTTAAAATTAAACGAAGTCAATGAAACTTGCACTCACTTGCATTGACTCATCCTCATCAACATCATAAACAAACTACTTATTCGCCCAGTTGCTCACCACAAATCACAGCATAAGCGGTCCAGTTGGAAACCCTCCTAAGCCATTCGAGGAGTCTAATATTATGTGAACAATAATCGCTAAAATATGAGCATTTACAACATAAAGTAGAATGAATATACATTAAATAATCATAGTATTTAATTCTTTTACAAAATATTGAAATGAGTGAAATAAATGCAATTTTAGACTTGCAGAAGAATATAGAGGATGTAGTGTAGCACTACTAAGAATTAGAGCATCTTTATTGAAGTCTTTTCATGATTTCTTTAGATTTCAAGAATTCTCTGGACTTATTTTCTTTAGATTTATTCTCTCGGACTTATTCTCTAAACTTTCTCTTTAAGTTGTAAAACAAGGGCAGTTCTGGTTGGAAGATAAACCAAAAGTGAGTTTTGTCTGTTGTTCCATGGGTCGTTGTTGGTGAAGAATTCGAGTCTTTCTCCCTTGGAGTTGACTTCTTCGATTCTTCCGTGACCACCAAATTTGGCGTCGTCAGAATTCAATACGATTTGGTAAGTTCCTGGAATATCAACTCCGATCTTGAAGTCAGGGTATGACTTGGTTGGATGGAGGTTGAAAATAAACAAAAGCCCGTTTCTCTCAAACGCAACAACCTTGTCACTTTCATGTTTCAAGGAAACGTACGCCTGGGGAGTATCCAAGACTCCATACTTGGTGTCCAACTTCTGCATAGCACCGTCAAAGTCAAACAAGAATCTGTAACGTAACAAGTCATCGTCAATCAAGTTGAATTGACGTCTGGCGTAATGATACGACTCGTCGTTTCCGACTCGAGGGAAATCTAACCATTCAGGATGGCCGAATTCGTTACCTTCGAAGTTCAAATACCCTTCACCACCTAATGCAAACGTGAGCAATCTAATCAATTTATGTAATGATAATCCTCTGTCAATAACAGGAGTCAATGGAGACAATTTGGACATGTTGGTATACATTTCTTTATCCATCAACCAAAAGGCGATAGTCTTGTCACCAACCAATGCCTGATCGTGGGACTCACAATAACTGATACATTTTTCTCCATGTCTTCTGTTAGTTAATGTATGGATAATGCTGGCCAAATCCCATTGCTCATCCTGCAAGTGCTTCAAGAGTTTGATCCACATGTCAGGAATTGCCATGGACAATCTATAGTCAAACCCAATTCCACCCTTGGAGATTGGTAAACACAACGTTGGCATACCACTCACGTCCTCAGCTATAGAGATGAACTTGAAGTTGTCTTCTTTGGCACTGATTTCGTCCAACAACTCGTGTGTCAACATAAAGTAGTTGATAGCGTCTTCATCGACCCATTCAGGGTTGAAATATTCGTTGTAATCACCACTAAATCCAAAACTCAATCCATGATGCTTGTACAACATACTGGTGACCCCATCGAATCTGAACCCATCGAATTTGTACACGTCCAAGAAGAACTTTAAGTTCGACAACAAGAATCTCAAGGTTTCATAATTGTTGTAGTTGAACAATCTGGAGTCCCATAAATCATGGTTACCCTTTGGACCACCATGGAACAAGTAATGGTCAGTCCCATTGAACATATTGAGACCATCCTCGACATTTTTGGAACTATGGGAATGAACAATATCCAACAATACTCTAATACCTAATCTGTGGGCTTCGTCAATCAATTCTTTCAAATCTTCTGGAGTTCCGAAACGAGATGAAATGGCAAAGAAGTTGGTGATTTGATAACCGAAAGATGCATAGTAAGCATGTTCCATAACTGCCATCAATTGGATAGTATTGTAACCCAATTCATGGATCTTGGGTAACACATTCTTTGTGAAATTCTTGTATGAACCGACTTCTGGTTTTGGCGACGAAATACCAACGTGTGCTTCGTAAATCTTAATACCCTCTCTATCGTTGAATGTGGGTCTTTTATTCTTGAACTTATAAGTGTCTTTTGGAGCGGGATTCCAGAATCTTCCTTCGTATAAAGTGTTTTCTGTGGAAGGGGTAGCTCTGGTGACCCATGGATCCAATCTGTAGAGAACTTCACCAGACGACAATTTCAAGGCGATTTTATATCTTGAATCATGTTCAATAGCAAACTTACCATTTACAGGTGGGATAGTTAACTCCCACAATCCGAAATCATTGACTTTCTTAAGTTTATGGGTATTAATATCCCAGTTATTGAACTCACCAATCAATGATACTTGTTCAACATCAGGAACGTACTGTCTAATAGTAATTTCGGTGGTTTTCCAATTTGCATGTAAACCATATTCTTTATAAGCCGAAGCAAAATCATAAACTGATAAATTGGAGGCAGCAAAGTCCTTTTTCCATTTTCTAAATTTCACCTGACGAGAGATCAATGCCTCTGAATAAGGTTCCAACCAAGGATCAAGATCTAAGGCTCCTTTGATCAATTGCTTAGGATCATTAGTCGTTACGTCGGCACTCATATCAAGGGGTAAATTACGAGACAATTAAAATAGCAAGAAAACTCCAGGGAAAGGGAAAACGGCAAGTAAACAACAATGGACAATAGTAGCGACCTTCTAGTAGATCGTATTGTATAAACAAACTTGATTAAAAAGAAGAATTGTTATAGATTCAAAAATTGGGGGGAGAGTGGGATTTTCCAGGGTTTTATAGGTTGTGCATAGAGGATTTAAATTATCTTCCCCACCTTTATGATCAGATTTTGTGTAGGGAAAGAAGGAGAGATGGGGAGCCCCAGAAATCCCTGGCTGATGGAATTGCTCCTAGAACAGAGTATGCAGTATACTTAGTATATACTGAGTATATAGGTATAATAACGGTCAGAACATTGTTTGAATTGACGATTTACTGACGCTATCCTTGGACCCCATGGTGTTGGAGAATTACTGACGCAGAGAAAATGGACAGTTCTGGTGCGCCAATTACGAGGAGTTACCGAGTGTGCCCGCTACAAATAATGAGGTGCATTATATTGAGGGTAACCTGGTCACTGTCAACACCTGATACCCAAATTTTAGTATTTCGGTAGTTCCAAGGTATTGAGGATTAATAGTATTAGTGAGGATATTTTGGGGGTACCAGGGGTAGTCAGAGGTAGTCAGATACATATCTAACAAATAAATTGAGAGATCGTTGAGTGGTGGCCAGTCGTGGCGAGTCTTCGCAATATAACCTGCGAAAAGCTGCCAGCGTCGACCGGAGTTATTGCGGGACACTCGAATTCTTCGCTTATCTTACATTTCTCCAGTACTGTATATAGCCGTGGTTGGTATAGATTTCCAATCTACGAATCTACGAATCTCTATTAGCTGGAGAACAATAATACTCTTCTCTTATATTATATCTCATAACTTTAGTTATTTGTGATGATGAGATCTTGAGAACTATGATACTTTCTCTACTACTCTCAGTTATTTGTATATTACATTATCTAAATCTTTGGTTAAGAATACGGTCCGGTCCAGCTTCTTGATATTCTTGTTTGCTGACCCACATTTGATGAAAGGTACCGAGCGACGCAAGAACACTTCCACCGATCCATGCTTGATTGACTCTTTCTGTAGAATTACCAACGGCATGGAGTCTTATTTTGAGTCCTGGGTTGGTGTTACAGAGCTCGTTGTATAATCTTTCAGTCAATTGAGGAATCAACGAAACTCCTCCAGTGACGATGATATTGTGTGCTACTGATGCACGCAAGTCAATATCAATGGAGGCGAGTGTATGTGTAATAAGTTGAGATAATCCTCTCATTTCTCCTGAGGGACTCGCCACACTGTCTGTTGCTTCGTTTGGAGCAGGAGTAGATTGGCTCGAATCGGCTTTACGGACTCTCTTCAAGGGTCTGTAATCCTCGTAATTACTATTAAACTTAAGCTCTCCTCCTGTAGGTGGATATTTGCTTGTCAAGTCTGGATTTTTGAACTTACAGATCAGAGGATCGAATATGGAGTCGGCCAATTGGAACCGTTCGAATCCTAATGTGACAGATTGTCCTGTTGGAAATTCAAACAATCTCTTGTGAACTTCTTGTGAATAAAATTCCTTTACCGTCGATGCTTGTTGAAGATTAGGGGTGTTCAATCTACGATCTGGGACTTCTAACGACGTTTCTTTGAATTCGTGCCAGATTTTGGATTTTTGGTACTCGTCAAAAGACGGAGTTATATTCTCTGGTAACTCTCTTTCCTTATACTCTGCTGCCTGTGGGTATACTATCGCTGTTTTGCTTTTAATTTTGTAGGTTCCTTCTACAGGAACTCTAGGATCCTTTGAATTTATCAAATCTTGGATCTGATCGTTCAAATATTGACCTGAGTAGTTGGTTTTCATGGAGTTTTTTAAGAGAGAAATTCCATCTATGACTGGCGTCACACTAACAGAATCATGTCCAATATCCACTACCAAACAATTCGGACGACCTTGTTGGAATGAAACACACGTAGGAGCCTTAGCCAAATATAACGCAGGAAAGTCGAAAGTTTCGTAAAAGTTCTCCACCAACGTTTGACGATAGCTAGGGTCCGTCCACACTGGTTCAGTGATGAGAATAGGTTGTTCTTGGTCCTTGATTTTAAGCACATCTCCAAAATAATGCTTGTACTGATCCAACGCAGCGTCCCAATCAACAATCACCGAATCCTTCAAAATCGGGCGGATATTGTAGTTGCTTCGAGGAACATTAATCGACTCGCCGAATATCCTCTTTTTATTGTCTCCTTCTTCGTTGATGGCATAGTTGGAGGTAGTAACAACTTTTGGAAAATCGTCCCCTGCAAACCCAATTCTTGTGAAATACGACCCGGGGTCTAATACTATGGCATTTATTTCATCGCCACCATATACGGCTGCATTACTACCAGTAGACGCCATTGGTGGAGAAGTATATTAGTGGTGAAGTATCGATTCAGACCGTTTGTTATTTTAGTGAAAAATGTAATTTCAAATTATGCAAATTATCCAAAACGCACGACTACTGAATAAATTTCATTAATACTATCTACCAATAAATACAATGATTACAATACTCTCGATTCGGCATCGATCAAGTTGATTAAGAATTCGGCCTCCAATCTCTTTCTACTTTGAATGACCCAATCATCGGCCAATTTTCTGGACCAACCTTTCAAATTCGCAACTTCTTCAACTGCCAAATCCAAATCACCTCGGATCAAGCTTGATTCAACTCTGCCAATGACACTTTCTATATCTTTGGCATTTGGTTTGTTACCCTTGACTGAGATTAACAATTTGGAAAAGATTACTGATGATAAGTGTCCTAAAACACCAGCGTTTGGTGGTAATAAGGAAGCAGATCTTAATTCGGGTACTAATTGTTCCCAACGAGACAATAATTGAGAAGTAGTCAAGATAGATTGACTAGACTCGTTAGCAAGCAATTGCGACAAATCTTTCAAAGCTAAGGTTATTAATTCATCATTGGAATCAGCAGAAACCTTGGACAAGTTTTCGAGATATGGTTTGATCAATTGGGGTCTATCCAATGGGTCCGATGAGAATAATAATGTCTTCAATTTCAAAATCGACTTGTGGATCAATAATTTCTGATGGTTGGAAACTAACTGGGTCTCTAAGCTCGAGGAAAATGCTTCTAATTCGGTTAATCTTTCGTTCAACTTCTCCAAGTTGGCCAATCTGCCTTTTCTTTCTTGGTCAACTCTGTCAGTGATCAACTTCTCGAAGTTCTTGGTTTGTTCGATTCTTACCATTGAGACGGCATTCACAGCAGCTTGAGAAATGGTGTCCTTGGTGGCTTCGATTTCTTGTGCTAATCTTGCATTCAACTTTTGTTCTAATTGAGATTTTTCTTGAGTAAATTGATGCAACAAGTTTTCGGTCAATTCCAATTCCTTCTTGGTATAAGATGACAACAACTCGGTTTGCGAAACCTTCAACTTGCTCTTTAATTCTTCATCAAAGGTCTTGGTTAATGCATTGACTCTCTTGGCTAATTGTAAAACCTTTTCATTGATGTTATTGATGAGGCCAGGGTTAGATGGTACTGCGGTTGCATCTATGGATTTAATCAAGCTGTTGATGGAGTCAATAGTTAACTTGACAGAATCATCAACGGAAGAAGCTACTTCTTTATTCAATGTGATCAATGGTAATTCCTTGATATCTTTCTTGATACTTTCGATTTCCACTGGTTTCTGCAATTGTTGAGCAGGAGTAGCATCGGTGGAGTGAGAACTCTTCTTACCAGAGTGAGTTAATCTTTCTTTGGTTTCTTTGATTAAATCGCCACTGGTCTTTTCCAATTTGTGGGTCAATTCATCAATTTGATCTTTAGAAGGTAACGACAAATGCGATGCTTGAGACAGTAATGATTCAACCTTGTTCTTCAAGTCTTCGAAAGAACCCTTTTCAATGATGTCCAACAATTCCTCGTAGTAAGGTAATTGTTGATCAATGACGAAATCCATCACTTTATCATTCTTGGTGGCTACATATAAGGTTCCTCCGTATACAACTGAGGACAATAAAGCAGTTCTGAACAATAATTTGAATAAGGAGAACTTCTTCTTCTTCTTGTCGTTCTTGGCAGAAGATGATTCAACAATAACTGGTGGTGGAGGTGGTGGGGCTTTTATCACAACTGGTGGTGGTGTGCCTTTGATTACTAGTGGAGTAGTCTTGACTACTGGTGGAGAAGTCTTGATAACTGGTGGTGTAGTCTTGATAACTGGTGGAGTGTTCAGGACGAGTGGAGTTGTCTTGACATTCTTAGAATTCAATCTAGCACTCGATTTAGATAAAGCACGAACAGCTGGCCCTTTTGCGCTCAAAATGGCCTTGCGTGAACCTGTTGTAATCATCATGTTGATAAGTTTACACTGTCAATTGGATACTAATCTTTGCACCAATCCTAAGTCGTTGTTTTTTCCTCCATTCGACAAAATTCGGTCCGACAAAAAGAACGTGACTCCAGTCACGTGTTACATTGAAGTCTCATACTAAACAACGAAGATCAGAGAGACGTGTAACAGCTCCATAACTAACCAGTATCATGTCAATTTCTCCATCTACATTATACCCACCACAACCATCGACCACCAGGGCTCAATCGCTTCATATTTCGTATGATGCTGTCAACGATAGAATTGCATATCCCAACGGCAAATCGATTATTGTCAGACCCTTAGATCCTCAGAACTCTTCGATTCCCGTCAAACAATTCACCAAACATACCCATCCTACCACCGTTGCAACATTTTCACCTTCAGGAAATTATATTGCGTCTGGTGATGAATCTGGCCAAGTCAAGATTTGGGATACAGCCGTTGTGGCGCAGGAAGGCAACGAGTTTGAGCAGCCATATATCAAAAGTGAATTCCAAATCCTTGCAGGACCAATCAAGTCAATTGCTTGGGATGCTGACAATTCGAGAGTGATAGCTGTAGGTCAAGGTAAGGACAAGTTCGGACATTGCTTTACTTGGGATTCTGGAAATTCCATTGGAGAGATCCAGGGACATTCTTCAACTATAAATGCAGTAGCTATCAAATCCCAGAGACCATACAGGGCCGCTACTGTGGGTGAGGACAAAGCTTTAGTGTTTTTCAACGGGCCTCCCTTTAAATTCGACAAGAGTGTAAGGGGTTACCATACAAACACTATTAGAGATGTCAAGTTCTCCCCGGATGGAAAGTGGTTGGTAAGTGTGGGTTCTGATAGAATCATTGCTATATATGATGGTAAGACCGGAGAATACGTCAAATCAATAGAAGATGCTCACAAGGGTGGTATCTTTGGCGTTTCTTGGTTTGCAGACTCCACCAAATTTGTCACTGCTTCTGCAGACGGTACTTTAAAGTCATGGGAAGCAGAAACAATCGAGCCGGTCTCAACTTATGTCGTCGATGAAACCGCTTCTATTGGAAACCAGCAAGTGGGTGTTGTTGTGTCGAAAGATTATATTGTCTCTCTCTCTTTCAATGGTAATCTCAACTACTTCAAGGAAAATGTCACCAAACTTGATAAGGTTATCTCCGGACACCAAAATCCATTGACTGCGTTGGAATTGAAGGACAATACTTTAATCACCGGATCTTCCGATGGTGCTTTATTCCAATGGACATTGAAAAAGGGTGCGTTTGAACCAGTCCCTCAAGTCTTTGGACAAGCCAAAGATAAGCACGGAAATTACGTTGTGAGTATCTTAGCCGAAGAAAACGTTGTTACCTCCGGCTGGGATGATAAAATCAAAGTTTGGGACAAAGAAATTCATAATCTTGATTTAGAGGGCCAACCAAAGCAAGTAAAGGCCTCAGGCGAGTTTTTGATTGCGTTGTTTGAAAACAAGATTGAACTCTACACCAAAGACTTGAAGAAGGCTGGTAGTATTAAATTGGCCTTCAACTCCAATGACATGGATGTTATTGGTGACAAGATATTGATAACAAACACTTCTTCTAACAAAGTTGAGGAATACGTGGTGGAAAATGGTTCTTTCACCGCTACATCTACCAAGTACCCACAATTGCGCTCGCCTCCAAGTTTGATCCGTATCTCGCCAGATGGCAAGTATGCAGCCGTTGCTGACAACACAGGAAAATACACGTTGTATAACACTGCGGATGCATCGGTTGTGACTACACGTTGGGCTTTCCATTCCAACAAAGTGTACGACTCCAAGTGGACCAAAGACTCCAAATTCATCATCAGTGGTGGTTTAGATGGAGGATTATTTCTTTACTCTGTTGAAAAGCCTTCTAAAGTCTTGAAGTTTCCATTGGCACATCAATCGGGAGTCTCTGGAGTTGAATGGTTAGAGTACAATCATGATGAAAAGAAGGGATCCTTTGCCACCATTGGTCTTGATGGAGTTTTAAAGAAATGGAACATTGATATGAGTGTTTATTAGGATAAGATCCATTAGGAATAGGATTTATTAGTGGAAATCCAGTAGTTCCATAGGATCCCCTATGGAACCCTACCAGATTATGATCCTGTCTCATTGTGATCTACTCAATGATATTGTTTCTCATACATTGATACTTGTTAAGATCCTACAATTGATTATTCATTCCTTCCAATGTTACTTAGAATTAGACATAGATACCGAATCTTTAAACGTAACAATAGAAATCGTAAGGCTTTGGAGAAACAATAGAAATCGTTAGGTTTCAGACATAACAATATATATCGTTAAGCATTCTACTAAGTAGAATGTTCAATTCATTAACTAATCTTCCTGGATTAGTTAATCCTTTCTTTAACTAATCTTCCTGGATTAGTCAATCCTTTCTTTAACTAATCAATTCCGTAACAAATCAGTCTACAACCTTATTTCAACATAGCAGTGTCCAATTTTATCTTATGGCCCAACCATAACGCATTCACAGTATGATCTTGAAGATCATTACCACTTTTAGGATGGATCAATACTGACAACTTTCCATGATGCAATTGGAAGTACGGAACTATGACCTTGAAAATCTCCGGACTCTTAAAATCAAGCTCCCACATGTTGATTGGATGAGGACCAATTGGCCTATCCCAGAATTTATACACTCTGATATCTCCTGCTTCGATCTCGTTCTTGAAGTCCTTCAAGACTCGTTCTCGTAAATCGAATGCGGCTTTTCGTTCTGTCTCACTATTGTTGTTCCAGTAAGTGTGGACATCGTAGGACTGGATGCCTCCGTAAAATGTTGATTCTGACATTAGTGGTGAGTGAATTAGTGAGATATTGGTAGCTACGGGAATTTCAAGTTTATATGGTTTTGATGATTAGAAAGATTGTGAAATAATGAGGTGGTGAAATTTGAGTGTTTAGTAATATTATAAATTTGACAATAGACGGTTAGTAAGCAATGGACGAATGCTATTTAGTGAGCTAATGGGGGTTATTATGATAATGTGAGCGAATGGAGGTTATTATGATGGGATTAGAGGGTCACTATCAGGGACTAGAGAGCCATTCCGGTGTGCCTCGGTGAGCCACCAAATCTCACTCCTCTCCACCAAATCTCACTCCTCTCCACCAAATCTCCCCTGAATCTGATTAGAATTCACTATACACTATACAAACCTTTCAATTCACAATTGTTAGTCCCGTGATTCATAATATTCAATATTTGAGTCTCTTGTGATTCACAATAGTCTACTCGATTCTACTATTATATCCCACGATTCTACAAGTATGGTGAACCGCGAGACTCAGACCGTGAGCTACTAGCCGATTCTCATCTAGCTATATATCTACCAAAAGGAGAAAATAATCAGATTGCAGGAGTCTTGACTGAACTAGGGAATGAAGCGTAATGAGCTCGGGCTAACTCGTTTTAACCCAAACGAATTTCGCCTAACGATTAAATCTTAGTTTCAGTAGTTTGAGATCTGTCTAAACATCTCCTCATAAAGTCTATCATCTCACAATAGTGACCAACTTGACCCCAAGATTGTAGTTCCTAGTAAGCAGTAAAGTGACAAAAATCCGTCTCCGGCTAACATTCTGCTCAACGGGATGTTTCTGGTTTCGATCTCCAGTCTTCTTCACTCATATTAATTCGAGAGAAGTGATGAGCTATCCCACGTCGATTATCTCTAGTAAGGTTTTATGTTGTTTTGGCCCAACTCTCTTTCTCCTCGCTGTTTACACACTCTCTCTCTCTCTCTCTACACTGTCTCCTCTCTCTCTCTACACTGTCTCCTCGCTGTCTCTTATCTCTCTTTGTTATGTAGCATTTCCCACATCTTTCATCTGAATATTTACATACTCTTCATTAGGAGGGTCGTCAATGTCGCTAGATTGTTCCTGAACATCCGTTTGTAATTGTCTGTATCTTATTCTCTTTAAACGGGCTCTTCTGACCATCCATGTCTGGTATCCCGAACTGAGCCCTAATCCTAAAAGACTCCCTAGTACATTAAACAAGATATCATACACGTCAAACACCCTTGCTGGGTTTATAAGACTCTGGACGATTTCCAGTCCTATACTTGCTCCGAAAGTACACACCACTAAGGTAACCAATCGAAGTACTTTCAACGACTTATTCTTGGTATCGAATATGAAGTAGAATTCCATGGTGAGGATGAAAAATGTCAGAAAATGTATCAACTTGTCATGGGGTAGGTGGATCAGTGCAAACCCAAGATATCCTGCTATCAATAACGACAATATAAAAACTGGGGTTAGTAAGATTCGTAGATTCGTAAGATTCCGGGGGCCATAATCGTATTCTAGATTATACAAATAAAACTTCCACTTACGTATTAAAACTGGAATTCGGATGGAAACCATATCACGTTCTCCTAACCTGTCTTTAGGCCAAGTCGAGTCTGTTGGAGCAAAGATGTGTGTTACTCCTTGATAAAATGACTGTATAGAAGTCGCGTAGTAAAAATCATTCCCATAGTTAGCGATTGTGTATATTAGTGGGCCATCTTAGATACCGATAAATATCACGAAACGTTGCTAGAACACTACTTACTAGACATTTCCTCATAGTTCCACTTCTAGCTACTAACATGGTCATACATAGGGTCGCAGTTCGGACACTTTCTAGTCCTCTTATCAGAAACTACTCATCTCTAAATTATATTTTATCTGCCATACCGAAGAAAGATGATTCAAATAACAATATCAGCAATATCAGCAATATAAAGCCCACTGGTGAGCCCACTGGTAAGTCCAACAAATCTAAAACAACTACTGGCTCTAAAAATATTAAGCCTGCCTCTGGGTCTCCAAAACGTAACCCTCCAAAGGATCTCACCAAACTTGTATTAACTCCAAACACCCTAAATGACAAATTCAGACGTCAAGAGTATGGAAAACTTGCATTAAAGGATATCAGCGAAGCACAGGCGTTTTTCAACAGATGTACTGTCAATCTCGACTGGACTTTCGACAACTATGACGATATTCCAGACGTCAAATATCAAATCTTGCAAAAAAAACGTCTAGAGACTTATGAAAAAATGGATCCTTATCATAGAACAGAGTATGAAGAGAATCTCGTGAATTCCAAAAAGACCTTTGGTATCAAACCCGAGTTGTTAAAGGCATTGCCTGAAATTTTACTTTTGGGCCATACAAATGCTGGAAAATCATCTTTGATCAATAACTTATTACTTAGCAAAGTAGAAAACAAGACAGCTGGTGCAAAAACTGAATATGCATTTGTTTCAAAGCGTGCAGGCTACACCAAAACGTTGAATTGTTATAATATTGACGGAAAGTTACGTATTGTCGATAGTCCAGGATATGGAGAATTTGGAGAATCCAAGCAAGGAAAGGTGGTGATAGACTATATTTCCAAAAGACATTTATTAAGACGAGTGTTTATATTGATAGACAGTGGGGCCGGCTTCAGAGACGAAGATTTGGAAATCATAGACCATTTGATAACCTCGGGGGTACCGTTTGAAGTGATTTTCACAAAAGTCGATGCTATTGTTGCAAAATATATGCCCAAGAAAGCGGTTTTCGACTCATATACAAAGAGTAATGACAAACATGAGATAGTGAAGACAGTAGAAGAAGCTAACCAGAAAATAATTCACCATTACACCACTATGATTGAAGAGGTGGGGCTCGATTCATTAGTGACTTTGCCTAAACTCTTGTTCAACAATGCCACTACAAACAAATTTGTTCCTATGAGATATGGCTACAAAGAGATCAGATGTATAATATTACAATCGTGCGGAATGATAGACGAACCCCACGTAGAATTGGTGGAAGAACTTACCCTGGGAAGAAACAAATCAAGAAGAAAATCCAATGTTCCAAGACTAGCTAAAGAGTCCAAGGAGTGATTGTTGGTAAAATCCAAATTTTATTGTAAATAGTCTAGAATACCAACAACATATCAACATGCTACAACTTTTTCAAGAATGCATCGTATTAACTCGATTAATATATATATAACAAAATTTGATTTATGGAGTAAGAAAATTATACAAAGATGAAGATAAATGAAAGAAATGTTAATACTAGGAGTTTCTTCTGTGACTTATAGGCGCAGAGTCTTTCATGTTTGTATACCATGCAATTGGATTTATATGAGTTTCATGTGACTCCTGGATGGAAGTATAAGTATGATATAATATGTTGATCTTCTTTATTTGTTTCATTAAATCATAGGTATTTATGAAAAGAGAAGTCTAGTAGCGACCTCTTCCACCTCTGTCGCCTCCGAAGCCACCTCTGGATCCACCACGGCCACCGAAGCCACCTCTTCCGCCTCTGTCACCTCCGAATCCACCACGACCACCGAATCCGCCTCTTCCACCTCTGTCACCGCCAAATCCACCTCTGGATCCACCACGGCCACCGAATCCGCCTCTTCCACCTCTGTCACCACCGAATCCACCTCTGGATCCACCACGGCCACCAAATCCACCTCTGGCACCACCACGAGCACCACCAAATCCACCTCTAGCACCACCAGCAGACTTTTTCTTTGGTTTTATACCAACTGGGGCTGCCTTAGGTAAGAATCTTTCCAAAGGTAATAACTTGTCTGGACCAATGTAAAACTTGTCACCTTCTTTGAAGGAATCAGCCTTGACACCATCGGAAGTCTTGATAGTGAAAAAAACTTCGTTTAATGGACCCAAGATCTCATCAACCTTACCAACTTGACTCTTGTTTTCCAAATAGATTGGAGCATTGAAATAAGGAATCTTGACGTTTATGGAACGACAGACAATGTCACCTTCACAGGCTTGCATGAAAGAACCCATTTCCAAAACGGAATCAGGAGGTCCTTGTTGAAATTGGGATGGCCCGGTTCTACCACCACGGCCACCTCTGAATCCACCTCTACCTCTGTTCATTATATTTAGTATAGTATTTAGTAGTAGATACTTGTCTATTTAAATTTTCTAAACTATGAAATTTTTCAAGCTCATCGAGCGTGCGACATTTCGCACGACATTTCTCAACTAAATGTCGTAACTCCTTTCCTCTAGCAGTTTACGATGGATATCTGGGAGATATTGACCTTCGCCCTGATTTATCGACGATTTTGATTATACCATGAAGTACTAAATTTCCAGTTATTTGTGCTCATAAATTTTCCCCGACTTTTTCCTCCATTTCCATTAATTAATCGCTGATATCCCCAATATCGGCAGTTTTCCTGGTCGTGTGCTGTCCCAAATATTATCCAACCCGTTTCACCAATTTCATTGCCTTCAAACTATAGCCGACCAATCAGTTCAAAAAAACATCTCAATTTCAACTAACGATTGAATAAAATTGTCAAATGAGTGTTTCTCTGGGTATGTATCTCATGATACTGCAATTGGACAAAGAATCAGCACGATTCTGTTTCCCGGTGCTTCCTCGTTCTCTCGTATTAACATTCTAGCTGCTCCTACTTTTAAGGTGGGTCTTACCGCCGACGAGAAGAAACTCTACTCTCATCTATTCAAAACATTAGATCCAGAGAATACTGGAATTATTACTGGTGAAAAGGCCAGGTCTACTTTCGAAAAATCGGGGTTGCCTCCTGCCATATTAGGGGAAATTTGGCAGATTGCTGATCAGAATAATTTAGGATTCTTGACCCAATTTGGTTTCTGTTATGCTATGAGATTAATTGGGCATACTCAAGCTGGAAATCATCCTAGTGCCGTATTGGCTGAGAATCCTGGCCCCTTGCCAAAGTTTGCTAACTTGGGTTTACCTGTCCAGACTCAATTACAACCGCAATCAACGAATAGTTCGTTTATGCAATCACAACCAAGTTCAGTTGTTCCTCAAAATACTGCCACCCTTCAATCAGAACCTCAGGAGCCTATCACTGCCATCAGCCCTGCCGATTTCCAAAAATTCAGTCACTTATTTACCAAAACTGTCGGGTCTCCAAGTGGTGAATTGTCAGGAAATCAAGCAAGAGATATTTTCTTGAAAGCAAAATTACCCACCTCAACATTGGGTCAAATTTGGAGCTTGGTTGATGTCAATAATCTTGGAAAATTGAACCTTTCTTCCTTCGTTATTGCCATGCACCTTGTTCAAGGCTTATTGAGTGGCCAAATAAAGCAGCTTCCACCATTTTTGCCTGAAAACGTCGTCAAGTCAGTTCAAGATATCCAGGATCAGACTTTCTCGCAGCAAAGATCCGTCGGATCCCGTCAAGCTTCTCACAATTCAATTAGCTCGCAACTGACTACACTTAGACATCCCTTTTCTGGTCCCCAATTGTCTCAAAGAGATGCTTCGTCTGGCTCCATTTCAAACGCAGGCTCTTCTGAATGGATCGCCACTCCAATTATGAAACAGCAATACGAGTCTATCTTCAACAACTTGGACAAATCGAGAAATGGACAATTAAATCCGGATCAAGTTGCAAACTTTTTGATGACTTCTAAATTGAATCAGAAAGATTTGGCTACTGTTTGGGACTTGTCCGATATTCAAAATACCGGGATCTTCACGAAGTTGGAATTCTCTATCGCGTTGTTCTTAGTGAACAAGAAATTAACCGGCGGAAATTTGCCTAACATTGTCCCTGGTGAGTTAATTGAATCGCTCAAGTCTTCTCCAGATCATCTACAGGCACCACAGAGCTCCTCTGCTCCTCCACAAGAGAAAATGCCAGCTGCTCCTCAAAGACAGCCAAGTGCCATGGATGATTTGGTCGACATTTTTGGTACCTCTGAGTCTACCCCAATTGCTACTCCTACTAGGGGTTCCGCGAAGCCTGAATTGCAAAGTCGTTCTTCCAGTAGTGATTTGGCAATGCCTGGCGATTTACCCAAAGTTCGTTCTAACCTTACTGGGTCTTTTAAACCAACTTCGACATTTGGCCAAAGCTTGATGCATAAACAAACTGGATCGCCAGCTTCAAGCAGAACTGATGATAATCTCCTAGGAGAAGACTTGCACCTTGATCAAGGAAGAATTCAACCTCAACCTTCTCCTTTGCCAGTCACCTCCCCAGCACCAACTCCAATCGAAAAGGAGCAAAAGTCTGTAAATTACGATGCTTTGAGAAGTGTGCCACCACCTCCTCCAAAGAAAACTGGAACTGAATCAGCGCCTCTTCCTGAAACTATGTCTCCGGTTTACTCTGGTCAACACCAACAGTCAGCGCAACCTGAGAGTCGCGACATTCCCCAATATCAACACACTCCTCCTCCTTCTCAATTTCAAAGACAGTATTATAACCAGCCTCAAAACAATGATTTGTTGGCAGACTCAAATCCTGAAATCTCCGGTCAATTGTCACAAGCTACATCTGATATTGCAAATGTGTCGAACCATATCAAATCCTTGTCTGCGCAAACTACGGAATTGGACGAAAAGAAGTCGAGGGCTGAACAAGAGTTACAGAAGATTTTATCAATCAAGAAGGATATTGAAATAAAATTAAAACAGTTACGATCTTCCTATGAAAATGAAGTCAAACAAGTGGACCAAGTTGAAGCAAACTTAGCTAGTGCTAAGGAAGAAACTGAAGCGTTAAGGTCGGAAGCATCTATTTCAGAAGCCAAATTCAACTCATTATCAACTGAATTGAATACTAAGCAAGTTGCGATGGAAGATTTGCAGAAACAAAATTTCCAATTGAAGGAACGTTTAGGATTTTTGAATGCCGAGATTGTTGAACTTGAAAAACAAGTGGAAATAAAGAATGGAGAGAACCAAAGTTTGTCAAATCAAGTTTCTGTTAAAAACTCACAAGTTCAAGTGGTACTTGTCAAGACTCAAGAATTGAAGTCTAAGTTGGCGGAACTTCACGAATCCAATACTCAGTATGAGTCAGAAATTGCAAATGCCGACCAACACCAACTTTCTTTAGAAAAGGAGCGTTCTTCCTTGGAGCAAGAGATATCACACCTCAGTGAGCAAGTTAAAGCTCACAAATCCAAGATTGAAAGTCAAAAATCTGTTATTGACTCCCATCAAGCTGCTATCAAGAATCAAAAATCAGTAATTGATGGTCACAAGTCGACACTTTCTAAAAGCGAATTGGCAACCGGCGCTGGAATTGGCGCTGTTATCGGTGGTATCGCTGGCGTAGTTGGACACCATTTAGGCTCTAAGGATAGTGGAGAACCAACTGAAGAACCAGCCAAAGAAACCGAAGAAACCGAAGAAACCCCAATCAAAGGCTTGGAAACCAAAGAAGTTGCTCCTGTTGAGCCAAAAGAAGATGCACTCCCATCGTTCACCACGTCCAATATTGCAGGCTTGGTCGATGAAGTGCAAGAAGTTCCTAGCGCCGATTTTACTGGTTTGGAAGATGAAGTGATCGACAGGGAAGACTCACAAAAGGAAATCATTAGTGGAGAAGGCATTGACTATTCTCAAGACGAAGAAGAAATCAATAGACGTTTCCCTGATTATTCTGTTGGTGAAGCCACAGATAATGTAACCAATGCTACCTCTTCTGTTGCAACTGAATATAAGCATGATGATTCCGAAACTCCAGTTACTTCTCCCTCTACTTCAGAATACCAATTTGGACAAACCAATGCTGGAATCGCTGGTGGAATGGTCGGGATGCCAGGTGTATTAGTTGGAGTACAACGTACCGATTCATTGACATCCAGTGTTCAGAACAATGCTGCACTCTCTGTACGGGACGATAATATTGACGATATCAGTGATCGTGAGACTCTTGAAAACGAAGCAATCGTTGAATCTGAGATTCCAAAGAGTGCCACAACTGATGCTAGTGCTGGATCCACAAGTCGTCACCAAGAAGATTCAAGTGATGGGGATAAATCTTCATCAGGAGTTGAATCTTTCGAACTTGTCCAAGCTGAAGATGCCAGATCGCAGGAAGCCAAATTAGAGGGTGACGCTGTACAATCTGTATCTGTGAAGAATGTGCTTTCCACAGAGCAATCTGAAAACGAGTTTCCTCCTATCAAGGAATTGGACTACGACGAGTCTTCGTCGTCATCTGAAGAAGAGTCACAAGAAGATCAATATGATGATGCAGTCGATGACTTACCACAATCTTCAAGTAAACCTGATGATACTATCCCACAATCTACAAAGGAGAAAGCAGTCATTGCTCCACCAGCTCCTAAATTCGATGAATTCGACAATGCCTTCGATGACTTGGAACCTGCAAGGCCTGAGGCCCAACAAACAGATTTGTTTGCTGATGAGTTTGATAACTTGGAATCGGCACAAATTGACGAAACTGTGGATGACAATTTTGACCAGCAACAAAACTTTGGGTTTTCCGATTTCACCGAAGAACCATACCAACAAACTAACGACCAAACACAAGCTGTACACGCCAACTTCCCAGACTTCAGTGGTGCATCTCAAGACGAACCTTCCACAGGCAATGATGAGTGGGAACAATTATTTGCCGGGTTTGGAAACGCAACCACCGAAACTGGACTTCCGCAAATCCCAACGTACGAACAGTCAACTGGTGCTTTGAAACCATCTCATGAACATGCTATTCAAGAATTGGTAGGCATGGGATTTGACAAATCTACTGCAACGCAGGCTTTGGAACGCGAAGAGTGGGACTTAGAAGCCGCCACCAACTACTTGTTAGATAATACTTGAATACTCATCATATTTAGTGATTTTATAGTTAATAATTGTTTTAAAATGAAGACTATAGAGAAATAGACTAGAAAATAGACTATCGAGAAAAATGGTGTAAGATACCTGATCTCGACACTTCAGGGTAACAGGTTCACGGTCACGGGGTTCACGGTAAAACGGAGTTCAATGCATCTTCGAGATCGCCGACATCGTACTGTTCCTTGTTCAAATCCTTCAAGTCTTCAACCGGTCTTTCAGCTTGTGGAGTGATTCTGAAAGCATGTCTTGAGATAGGAGTGTCCCAATCAATAATGGCCGAATGGACAGAACGTCTGTTGTCCCAGATAACTACCGAGTTTGGTTCCCAGTTGGCTCTCAATTGCAAGTCATGTGAGCCTTCGATATGGTTGAACAAAAATTGAAGCAAGAATTGTGATTCCTCCTCCTTTAACTCAATAATCTTTCTGGAAAATGGCTTGTTTAAGTAAATACTCTTTGCACCAGTTACAGGATGAGTTCTGATCAACGGGTGGATGTTGGAAACTGGTTTTCTCCTCTCAATACCACCTTGACCTCTGGAGTTCAGTGCTTGGTCAGCAGAAGTGTGCAAGACATGTAAGCCTGCCAAACGTTTTTGGAATTCCGGAGATAATCTATTGTATGCCTCGGTGGTGTCGGCAAAGATGGTGTCACCACCGGCATCTGGACCTTCCAATACCGAGAAGAAAGTGGTGCCTGGGCCCTGCAATTCGTAGGACACGTCGGAGTGCCATCCGACATTGTTAGTTCTGTTTGCGAAAGCACGTTCAAACTCACCTTTGTCAGGTCTTCTGTATGTGATATGTAATTCTGGCTGGTCCCTTGGGGCACCAGAGGTAGGATGGATATGTAATCTTCCAAAATGTCTTCCGTAGTCTACGGCAAATTGAGGACCCTTGGATGCGAAATCCTGTTCCCTAAAGATAACCACCCCTCTCTGGGCCACAAGAAGGGCCAACTCGTCTTTTCCGTTATCGTCAAGACTAGACAATTGGACTCCAGTGATGGTGGTACCGAACTTAGGAGTCACACGCTTGATTGAATAATTTTGAGCTGTCTCTTTTGGAAACAAGCTAGGAAATGAAGGGTCGGCACGAGTGCCCGGATCGATATGTTTGAAGAATTTCAATGGTCCGTACTTTTGCTTGGGATCCCACGTAGGTAAGAAGTCAGGATATTTTGCTTGTTCTCTGTTCTTTGAGTTGATGACCAACACTCCTTCGGAGTCAACTTCGTCGACACCCTGGTTGAAATGGATATCGTAGTTTGCAAATTTGTTCCCAGCACTAATAGACATGATGTGTAATGGAGAAGAAAATATCAAACTGGAGGATTCAATGGTTAGTTTATATAGGGCCCGAGGACTGAATTTAGGAATTAAAACAGGCGCCACCACAATTCCACCCGACCCGATTGATAACGATAACGACTTTTTTGCAGTCGCAATTAATCACGTGAAACGTTGCAACCGTTTTTTTGGTTGCGTTTTTTTCCCAAATCGGAATTAATGCCACACTTTGCAAGCCACAAGAAAATGATTTGAAAGCATCGGTTCGGGTAGAGTGGTTAGAAGATGTTGAATGACACGCGATATTATGATAACCTAGAATATTAGAGTTGCGGGGATATTATTATTTAGTGGTCGTCTGGGGTGAATATATATATTGGTAGACGCACGACGTTTTGATAAGGGTCCTTTTAGCAAATCAACTATAGCTGTTGTAGAGATATTGAGATGTTCCATATAATAAGAAGTACAATGGTTTAGGTTTTTAAAATTAGCATGGATACGTACGAGCCAATATATAACGAGAATTACAGAGGTAATAACGATATTGCATAGACTCTTAAGATAAAGCTATTGCTTTAATCTTAAAAAAGTCAAGCCATAGAGAAGTTCTTCAAAAGATATTAATAAATTTATATGAGATTTATAGACTGAGAAACAATCGCGATCTGAGGGTCTAAGTAATATTACTATTCGTCTAATTCGCTAATAGTTCATTCTGAAGGTCTCCGTACTACTTTTTTTTCGGTAGTACTCTTCTGGGAATATAGTCTAGTTAGAAATTTCAAGTAAGTCACCTCAGCAATTATAGTAATTACCAAACTACTCTTTATCTGTATTCCCTAATTAACCTTCCTAATTGATCTCTCTAACTAAGTCTCTCCTCTCTAGCTAAGTCTCTCTATCTGAGTCTCTCTAACTAGTCTCATTGGAGTGAATCGCACTACCCCGATTTTCACGTGACTTTGCCCCAGTTTGTCGCATACAGAAATCGCTACAGAAGGCACTCGCTGTCGATTGCCGATAGAGTTCGATAGCCGCAAATAAAATTTCACCATATAAAATTATACACCTAGAAATGAAACCCATAATAAATAATAACAGATGATGCCGTAAGTCAACCGTAGCAAACTTTCATCACCAAAGTTGATCACCGCTTAACTAACGATATGACACAAGTCCTTTTTCGTATCAAACGAAGTAATGACGAACTGAGGTTCCTTAATGAAAAACTGAGGTTTCTTTTCATCTAGACTGAAATATTTCACATCATCTACTTCTTGCTTCACCTTACTGACTGGTGATAGTACTGGACTAGGATAAGGGTTGTAATGTGGAGTGGCGTTGATGATCGAGTTGATGGAACACTTGTTGTAGATAGGAGACTTTGGTGATTTAGGTTCGACTTTCTTTACTGGAACCTTGATTTCGATTGCTTTAGCAAATGCCTCTTCCTTAATTTCCTCGGGCCAACAACATTCGAGAAAGTTTCTGGTACAAGCCTGACATTTTCCGTGAACCTTGTCTTCGTCACACTTCTTTTTTCTCTTACGACAGGTCATACACCCGGTTTTCGTTCTTCTTTTGGTTGTTGTGGATGGAGTTGGTTTTGCAATTTTTTTCGGAGCCATACCTTTAGTTTTGGCCTTAACCGCTATGTTTAATACCTGTTGGTACAGTTTATATGAATTTTCCATCTTGGGGATATGTAGAGTGGTTTGGTGGGTGTAAGAAGTATTGTGACGGGCTTGCCTTTTTATATAGGTTTTGGCATCAAATTCTGACTCAGGTTGAAGAGATGCTAAATTCTTAAAATGGTAAGCAAGAGAGAATTCTCACAAGACGGCACGCCAATTTGGGTAATCGAAAACGATTTAGCGCGGTCTCCTTCAAATTTGAGAGTATCCGTATTTGGCAAGGCAAAGTAAGCGCGGTCGTCCTGTTTAGAAATCTGAAGCAATGAATCAGCTGAGTCAGCAGAGTTAATTAAGTAAGTCGGCAAAACTAACTCACTGGCTCTGACACGTTGTATGGGTATTTGTAGTGAAGGTGGATTCTTGGTATCCTCTTGTTTTAGTTGATTGAAGAATTCTTCGATATTCTGGGGTTGAGGACACAAAAAGGTTTTTTTTGAGGCTGCAAATTTCACATACAAAATTGGTGAAGACATCAAAAAGCCACTCGAATATATAGAATAAAACGAATAATAACTGTTGCTGAAAACCGTCACAACCCTTCATCAAAATACTACTCAATTCATTTAGTGATCCGACGTATCTATTCACACTTAAAAGCCTCGGTTTTGAATGGTAGAGACCTCGCAATATTGCTATGAAGAGTTCATACTGTTGCTTATACTGTTGCTATTTCTAACTTCATGGATTGTGTTGACGATGCTCACGAACTATCCTCCAAGACATTCATTTTGTCTCCCAAATCCACTACTAAGATTGGATACATATTGGTTCGATTTAAATGTAGGGCCCCAAGGATCGTTTTCATTTGCAATGGGTGAGTTTCTCGGTACTTGGGTACTTTATAAATTGCTCTTTTATACTCCACGTTGGGTAAGATACGAATAAGATGACGAAGATAATATCAACATAGTAGTGATACGATACATACTTCCAACTCTCTAGAAAGTTACCATTATCAGTACCATCGCATTGACTTATAAGCTTGCTGTATCTATAATTCCCTCCTTATATTATATTTCTGGCTCATATAGGAAATAGAACTTTCATCATTAAACTGTATAATTAATTCACGGGTAATTTAAATCAGTACCGTGGAGTTTTCTTATTGCCTTTAATTTCAAAACCTTGCTTTGTCCAAAAAATTTGCAACAATTGTTGCAAATCTTGAAATGGAAATCGTAATGCCAATCAAACAAGTTGTTTTAAATGCATAGTCAACTATTGTTGAGATGATTAGATAGGGAAGTAGATCAGTGAAGCACTATGATGGAAAAGGGGACTTAAGGTAACTTTGTATTAGGACAAATTGTCTAGCGCTATATACTAGCGAAGAATATCACAATCGTTATAAATAACGTATTTTAAAGATGCAAATAATTGACCACAGAGTAGTGCTCGATATATTAATAGTAGTATCTCAACAAGGAATTCCTGAACTCACATAGCATTTGGATGTGATGCTTTCATGCCAACTAAAATTGGCTCCATAGTTATCGAGTCGCCCAATTCTCGTATTTGGAATTGTCAAACCATCGATTGAAATCAAAATTTGCATCCCACAATACCGTTGTTGATAATGGGATTTATAAGCGTCCTACTTGTACAAACTAAATGATTATGAGTAAATTTCAATCGGGACCATGTAAATGTCAATTGACAGTGACTAAGGATCTCTACCATCCAAAATTATAACCCCAAGCCGGCATAAATTCACTAAGGCACTGGACACATCCTTGTATTTTTCTACACCAATATTGTTAATAACGCTAAATTCAGCTAACCACATGGCTATATGTACTTGGTTGGTGAAATTACTGTTAGAGTAAGCACAGGATTTACAAGATACCTCATCATTGATTTTATTGGCCCCCGGCCACGAAAATAACTTGGAACCAGTACGAGAATATGAGCCCAAAACCTGTCTAAAAAACCATGAAGCAGGGTGGGTTTGGAAAGTTGAAGCTGTGCCATTCAAGTTGGAACAAATCACTTCGATGCGCCAATGGAGCCTGCGGACAGTTGCATACTTGATTTAGATATATATTTAGAATTCTTCTCTCGTTTAATTAGTGTTATTTTTTAGGCACCAAATAGTCTCGAGAAAACTGGTCTTGGCGCCCAAGTATATTTATAAACCCGAGTACCAATGCAATCTGAAGAAAAAACGTGAAAAATCTTTAATTGTTAACTTCTAGTGAAAAGTACCCGAGATGTTGTTATACGTATATTTGTTCACGCAGATATTCCTCCAGGAAGCTGCTGCTTTTGAAAAGCAAAAAATAAATGGACGAGTCCGGAGTCGAACCGGAGACCTTTCGCATGCTAAGCGAACGCGCTACCAACTACGCCACACGCCCTTGTTATTGAATGATTAAAATGCATTTGGAATTAGATAGCCAACATCTGAGATCTATTGGTAGGTTCAGCATATTCTTATCAATTTCACCAATTCATATTCGTTTAGCAGCTCTAGATATTGATTCAACAATATTGAAAGTAAAGATAGTTCAGAGTATTAATGAAGAAATCACAATTGTAGACTTCTTATGAAGATATCGCAGTAGAGACTGTTAATCTACTAATGAACAGACTCTCTCTCTCAATTTTTACAATATCCCTAACCTAAATATAAACCAATTTAATTCTTGTTTAAGATCCATTAATATACCTCTATCAAGCTTAGAGATAGAATACCGTATCTATATATATTCACGTGACTTCGCCCTTCCACACGACGTATTTTCATATTTTTATATTTTCCATCAAATGAAAAATTCATTGAAAATAATACAACCACAACTAACGAACTTCAAAAATGCCAGTAAAAGCTATAGCGAAGACGTCCATAGCACGTAACGGTGTTGGAGCTTACATAACACCATGTCACAAAATAACTGTTCAATATTGTAACTGGGGAGGCTCATCGACTGGGATGCGTCAGCTCCTCAAGTCAGGGCAAATGAACAGCGTCGCTGCCAACAAAAAGTCAGTATTCTTTGAAATAGAAAAGCAAAGTGGACATCCAACTTTAAAATTCCATTACAACAACGACGTCATCAAGGAAGTGCCAGTTGCCAACTTGAATGCCAGCGAAATCGTCAAAAAGATTCAGGAATATAGCCAACGCTCGGGAGCACCACTCTTGAAGTACAACCACAAGGTTTTATCCATTAATGACTCTGTTAGAGGTGTCTGGTCACCTTTGCATACTCCTAAGTCCCACAGACACAAGATATAGAAAAATGCATCATGTAAATAGCAATGAATGAGAATATTTGAACATATAACTAGAGGAAGATACTTTGTAGAGAAGAATTGAGCTGCTGCCAGAATGGGTTAGGGAATTCAAGGTTAACTGCACCATCATTCGCAACATTAGGTCTAGGAGTTGCTGGTATAGCTCTGGCTCTAATTTTCGTAGCTTTAATAAGTGAAATATCATGTAACCCATAATTACGGGTAATATTAGTCTCTCAAGAGATTCTACGATTCGCTTTAAGAGAAGAAATTTCTGGTTTATTCTGTTTAATTTTCATTCTTGAGTATATCAAACATTATTATATGATTCCCGGGTCTGAACGAAAGAAGACTATTCTCAACAATGATGGAGAAAAAAACAGAAATTGTGGCACAATATCATTAAATTATCGTAAATTGAACCAATTCCTTGTTAGATACCTTGTTAGATATCACCTCTGTCAGTATTTAGAGAGACGAGTCAGTATATTTACATTTTATTCCTATCTCTCTTCTCACTAATCCTCACTAATTTTATCATATCTCTACTCATTTCACACTAATCGCCATTGATCCTCCCCAATCTCAATATCAAAACAGATGAATCCCACGAAATCCGAACTTAGAGGATCCAGTAAAATAGTCGCCTACATGTTAATTTATTATCATAGATGATATACACCTAGCAAAGAGACTTTTGAGAATATTTCCCTCAAAGATTTTAGAGTATTGAGAGCTTAGGGAAATTAATACTCTGCCACTACAAATTCTGTTTTAACGACTACCGAAGTAGATAAATATATTAATAATTAAGTGAAGAAATAAACATAAGTTCTATTTTCTATAATGCAAGAAGTATAAGCGGATCAACCAATTATTTCGGCACCTTCTTCGATTTCCGGGGCCAATTCTTTGGAGTTTGAGCCATCATTGGCCAACTTATAAATTTTATTTCTCCAGAAACCATCTTCGCCAAGGACTTCCTTGACTACTAATGTATAGCCACCGAAATGAGGTAAGACCTTTGCCCATACTACCCAGTATAAGAAACCAACTCCAAATACACCCCAAGTAACGACAGGATGGATCCAGTAAGGTAACGAATTGTAAACCTTTTGACCATCAACTGGAGGAATATAAGGAGCAATGATCAAGTATGCAGAAGATAAAAAGAAGAAAAAGACCACAGGAACCGAGGCCTTGATTGGAGGGTTCCAGTCTCTTAAACCCTTGTATTTCTGGTAGTAAATGTAAAGCAAACCTGCGGCAACGGCGGTGTTGACCACATTCAAAGGATACGAAATCAAGTTCAAAATGAAGTTGTAAGCATCACCAGGAGGAGGGGCAATAATGGTGATAACACAGACGACCCAATGCTGGAACAAACCAACAAATGGAGTGTTGAAAGGTTTGGAGGTTGCAAAAAATCTAGAAAATGGTAAAGAACCTTCTCTACCCAAGGCTTGGATAATTCTACCTTGAGAGAAAATCACAGACATCACATTACCTAAGGCAGATAATGCAACAAACACAGAGGCGGCGGTTTCGGCAGTGTCTCCAAAGGCATATTTGAAGAACGAAGCGGCCAAAATTCTACCGGAACCTAAAATTTCTTCCTTTGGAACAACTGCAAAGTAAGCAATATTGACAAACATGTAAATGACACCCAAGAAGATGAATGCGGTTGGTGCGGCAACTTTCAAGATCTTGACGGGATTTTTGATCTCACCAAGAGCATAGTTGGCATTTGAGTAACCAACGTACGACCAGATGACGTTGTAAAGAGCATTGACGATTCCAAAGCCAGTAGGAGCATGGCCTTCAAAAGCATTTGAGAAATTGTTTGTCTTTTCAAAGTTGGCAGTCTTGATTCCTCCACCGAGGGCAACCCATCCGGTGACGGTGATAACCAATACAATGGCTACCTTGAAAGCACCAAGAACATTTGCTACAACCAATCCAGTCTTGATATGCAAACCGTTGATAAGGAATGCAAAGGTAATCACAGCAATACCAATCCCTCTAGAGTTCCATTGAGTGACTTCTGTACCAGCAGCATTCAAAAGATATTCTCCAACAACAATTGAGTTTCCGGAGGCCCAACCCAAGAAGAATACATAAGATGCATACATGGCAGTGACCAAGAACTTAGGACTCTTGTACATGTATTCCAAGTAGTTCTTTTCACCACCGTTTCTAGGCAAGGCACTTCCTAATTCCATGTATACCAACAACCCCGAGAGGGCCATCATAGTTCCGGCAAACCACATCATAAGTGCGGCACCCACGGAACCAGAGAGTGCAAAAATCGTGGACCCTGTGGAAAACACACCGGCACCCAACATTCTATTAAGCATAAGAAATGTAGCCGAGATGTAACCAATTGATTTCTTGTTGTGGTCCAATTGGATCACGGCAGCTTCTTCATCTGAACCCGACGATAATGAGAGATTATCGGTGGTATTATCATAAGTCTCCTTTTCACCTGACAGTGTCAGTTTATAAAAGTCGGTAAATCCCATGTTAAGTTTTGGATGATCAACAGATAGCGTCAGATATTTAGACAGTGCTGCGGGACTCTTGGTATTTATATTTCAGTACGCCACAGATTTGATTTGGCCTGGTGATTTTTTATTTAATTTTTGCAGCTATACGGCAGAGCCATCAAAAGAAAAAAAAAGAAATTACGGCGTTCTTAAAGCGGCAATTGGTACGTTTCTTTGGGGGTACAGGCAGCGGTACCGGAGCACTACGAGCAACGAAATTTGACCGTTGGAGTCAGAATCCACCCAGTCTTGATCTATGAAAATCTTGTCCACTTTGACTAGTAACTAAGATATCTCACTTGGGCTTTATGCTTATTATACCCCTGATCTGCAGAGAAGAAACGGTTCGGCGATTTCTTTTTTAGGATGTCTCAACATTTCACGTGACCCCCTGGCCAACGGATATTGAGTTTTAGCTGAAATACTGAAAAATACTGATGAATTAATTAATCCGAGGCATTCGGGGTGAAGAATTCTGCCTCCTTTGTGGCTGCGAAATAGAGTACTTGTGGAGATGCCGCCGTTTAATTAAACCTGCGATTTGTACGCCTGAGAAAAGGAAGTTCTGCAAAGATGTCTAATTTTTAGAGTTGAGAAACGTTACCGAATATTGTGTAGATTATCATATGTATCCTCTTATTGTGAATGATGGCCCCACATCAATTATCTATAATAAAAGTCATCACTACTGTGGCGGCATTGCTGATTTCTTGGACCTAAGAAGTCTTAGTATTCAGTTATATAATTTGTATGTGATAACTTATGTAAGATATTATGTAATCCGAGCAAGATAGCAATACTGTGGATGTATTAAAGGCCGTGATGTCGTCAATATTTTCCTTTAACTCAGGAATGACACTTCTCTTTAGAAATCCCCGCTATGGTGAAGGTGCCAAGAAGATGGTCCGAGCCTCAGTCCAGCGGTTGCTGTGGACTGAGTCATGTGTTGGATACATGATGATGCGAGATCTTCGTATATCTGATAATTGGACTCTACAAGCAGCACAAAAGGAAGCCAACAAACGTTCACTTCCTCTAGTGGTGTTTTATCCATATTGTTTGGATTGGCTCGAAGCTCATGGGATCAGCTCGTGGCAATTGAATTTTATGTTTCATGTTTTGAGTTTGTTGAAGCAAGAACTTGCCCCGATCGGTGTCTCATTCGTGTATCTAAAAGTTGACAATCGTCTGGAGATGATTGAAGGTGTCGCGAACTTTTGTCGCGACACATCCATCCATCACCTTTTCACTACTGCAGAGTATGAAGTAGATGAGAAGGAAGTTATTCGTGAGCTCGATAAAGTTTTGCACGTCCATGCTATCCATCAGTCGTGTATAGTCAAACCAGGCACTCTAACCACGTTGAAAGGTACTCAGTATGCCGTCTTTACTCCATGGTATCGTTCTTGGTGCGCGCACGTCAATTCGCATCCAAATGTTTTAACAACTCCGACCATGAATGAAAGTCCGACAGATAGTTCCCAAAATTTAAACACAACGGTCAAGGTTGAAAGCCCAACGGATAATTCCCTTAATTCAACTATAACTCCGACAGATGCCAAAAGTCCGAGCATTGGATCTCAAAATTTATCGGATCTAGGAGAATGTCCTCTCAAACTTACTTCGGAACAACAAGAATACTTCGATACCCATTATAAAATTGAATCGCTAGACCTGCCTTTACAAGATTTCCAGGACAATGTTGATCTGGTTCTTCATTATAATACCCGTCGTAACGATCTCACATCTTCAACATCTCGCATGTCCCACCACTTAGCTTTGGGGGTAGTATCGCCTCGTCAACTTATTCAAATCCACTTGAAACGAAAAGATATTTCCAAGGTTGATTCCGGAAAAGCCGACGTGGTTGACTATGTAAGAGAATTGGCCTGGCGTGATTTCTACCGCCATATTCTTTCAAACTCTCCCCATGTCTCCAAACATCTCCCCTACCAGCTCAAATACAAGAGTGTTCCGTGGGAAAATTCTGGCCCCGCGGCATCCCATTTTGAAGCTTGGTGTAATGGAGAGACCGGATTTCCAATCGTGGACGCTCTGATGCGCCAGCTTTTGGCCACGGGTTATCTCAGCAATAGAAGCAGAATGGTGGTGGCATCTTTCCTTGCGAAGAACTTACTCATCGACTGGCGTCTTGGTGAACAATGGTTCGCGACACACCTAATTGACTACGATTTCCTGTCCAACAATGGTGGATGGGGTTTTTGTGCAAGTGTAGGAGTCGACCCCCAGCCCTACTTCCGGGTATTTAACCCACTCCTTCAAAGCACAAAGTTCGACAAACAAGCCGTTTTCATAAAGAAATGGGTTCCAGAACTCGCTGAGTTGGACACCAAGCTGTCGCATCTGCCATACGACACTCGAGAAGGATCACGTGTTGCTGCACGTGAAAGGTATCCTAAACCAATAGTCAATTATAAGAAGACCCGTGAGATAGCTATCCAGCGGTATAAAGAGTCTGCTTAAGATAGAGACTATATGAGCTCTAAGGTGTTCAGTTGGTCTTACGTGAATCACCACATTAATATTCGAGGAGATTTGGTGGGAATATTACTGAAGCGAAGAGCTCTGTTGAGGCCCTACAACCTCCGCTGGGCACCAATTTTCATAGTCCAGAATGAACTGTGAACCCTGACCTAAAAATTCACTAGCTAGTTACTTGTAATGTCCACGAATCTCCACTAATATTTACTTAGTATAACAAATACTTCGCTACGCTCAGCATTTGTAGCGGATTTCATATATTTTAATATTTACAGTTACTTGAGTAAGTTTTCAATCTCCAGTTTAGCAAGTGCCAAGTTGTCAGCGGAACCAACTAAGTAGATGAAGTTGGCGTTGTTATCTGTTGATCTTGGAATGGTGATAAATGTACCAGTCTTCTTTCTGATCTGGTTGACCTTCAGGCCCTGTGGCCCAACAACCTTGGAGAATGAAGATGGGTTCTTGGAGTAGTACCAGCCGACAGAAGTGGCGCTCTTAGCGAGAGCCAAACGTTCTTCGATCAACTTAGCGACAGCGGCAGTGTTTTTGGCATCACCCTTCAATCTCCATGGAATAACAGCATCGCCACCTTCAACCACGGCACCATCAACAATAACAAAATTCGTGGATGCATCTTCAGCAGGATATGCTTCTTGTGGTGGAGTAGGAATTGGTGTTCTGGACAATTTGGAAGCTTTTCTAATCAACAATCCATGCAGAACTTCGACGTTCAAGTCGTTTTGCACCTTCTTGATAAAGGCACCCTTCTCGCTGACCAAAGCATGGTAGGCTTCAGGTACATCAATAGAGGTGTTCCAGTCATCCTTAGTTAACAGTTCAATCTTTGGAATAATTGCCGAAATTTGTTCAGGTAAACCGTTAAGCTTAATGATAGTAGATTCTTCGTTTGCTCTAGGAATATCAATGGTAACACCAAATTCGCTCTGCAAAGCTTGACGAATCGAACCGCTTGGCCCGATAATCAACTTATGCTTTTCCTTAGCCAAATCATAATCCTGGGAAACAGATGCTTCCTTGAGTGCGACGAGATCTTTGATTTGTTGGATAACATTTTCGACGATTTCCTTAGGACCTTCAGAGGTCACGTCAGTAGATCCATTGCCTTCGTTAGGGATGCTCAATAATCTAAAGTATCTGTTTCTTGGTAAGTCTTCACCACCAGCTTTGGCGATGATTTCCTTCATGACAGAACCATGGGAACCAATCAAGTCACGATGGTACTTGGCATCAACAGCGATGGTGACACTTATAAAGTTCTCAACTTCTTGAACAATGTCGTCGATCTTTTTGATGGCATCTTTCAAAGCAGATTTGGAACCAGTTAATTCAACCTCGGCATAACCTAATGTAGCTTCGGAGTCTCCGTCTCTGTTAAACTTATATTCAACTCCGGTACCATCAGCAATATCGTTGATGGTCACACCAGCCTTACCGATCACTCTGGCAATGGCTTTGCTTGGAATTTGAATGGTTTCCTTGAACCCGTTCTCCTTTTCAAACTTGTAGAAGTCTACCAATTCTTCTTCGGCCTTAGCAACGTCCTTGGAAGATCCCTTGATGGTAACTTCATCCTTGGATTTTGGATCGTCAGCAAATGAAGATAGAGCAGAGTCACCAGATGATGGGAATCTGATTCTTACATTGTACTTGTCCTGTAATCTGCTGATGTAAACACCGCTTGGACCAATTAATCTTCTGTGGAATTGGTGCTCGATCTTGACTCTAGCCAAGGTTTCATCGGCCCATTTTCTTGATAACTGGCCAATTCTTACACTAGCTTCTTCGGCATTTCTCTTGATACCTGCAATGACAATTTCAGTCTTTGAGTTTTTGTCCTTGGTTTCAATTGCATCTCTTCCTTCATCAGAGACATCAATCTTGACACCAAATTCATCTCTCAAAGCATTCATATGAGCACCACTCTTTCCAATTAATCTTGATAAGATGTGGGAAGGAACACTCACGGTGGTCTTGTATCCATCTTTGTAATCCTTAGATTCAGCAATAACGTTTGCAACTTCTTTTTGAACAATGGCAACTTGAGACTTCAAACCGTGAATAGAAATCGATTCTGGGTTTGGAGTGTTCAATTTAAGAACAACACTGTTTGGTTCAACCAAGCTCATAATCGATTTTAAGGTGGTTCCTTTTGGACCGATAATATGATGTTGATCTTCTTCTGGGACAGCTACAACTGCAGTTTCCAATGATTTGGCAGATTCTCTCAATTGGTCCAAAGCAGCATTGACCTCAGATAAGTTAGTAGTGTCTTCGGAGTTGTCTTCGAAATCAAAATCTTCCGATTCGACATTACTTGGACAAGTAAAAAGAGTCACGACATTGCCTAAAATGATAAATTCAACATTCTTTGATTTGGCAATTTCCTTGATAGTTTCAGGAACCTTTTTGATGAAAAATTCGTCAATATCTTCAATAACCAATGTTTGGTCTGGGGTAACTTTGTTGACAACTTGGACGATAGACTTTTTAGCACTCTTGACCTTTTCAGCATCTTCACCTTTAGAAACAATTTCGATTGGAATGGAAGTCAATTCTTGGTTGCTCAAGGTCTTCAAGTCTGGAACGACAATAGTAAGTTCGTTTTCAGAAGCAATGGTCTTGAAAATACCGTTTTTGTTCAAGAGAGCAGCGACTGCCTTAACATGTTGCAAATTACCCTTGTGAGCCTTGGACATGTCCAATACTTCCACTTTATATTGAGAAGTAATTTGTCTTGCGAGTTCTTGGGCGGCCTTGATGTTCTTCTTTTCACCTACGAACTGGACTTGAGCTTCGGGTTCGGTTGGCAATTGAATCAAAACATTTTCTTTTTCAAAAACAAGATCAATTGGTAAGAATTGATGCTTCAATTTAGGAATAGGAACTTCGGAGATGGTGATCTTGGTAGCCAAAATAACCAAGGCTTCCTTGATTTCAGTCTTGGCTTGTAATGCAACTTCTCTATCACCAACAATCAAAATGGTTGAGCTCGAGGACTTGTAATCAGGTAACGAGATATCCAAGTTAGAGTACTTTTCAACAATGGAAGCAACGGCTTCAGTAACAAAAGGTTTTACAAAGTCGTCGACCTTGATTCTAACAGATAAGTTCTTAGTTTCTTCTTTGACAATAGCCATGATCTGTTGTTTGGCATGTTTACAACCTTCGACGTCACCTTCAATGGTGATTTTGACGGTGGTTGCAAAGACGTCATCTTCATCAACATCGGAGTCTTCAGAAGCGTCATCTTCGACGTTTCCAATATCAACCCTGACTTCATTAGCCTGAATAATCGGCTTCAAGTTTTTACCTTGAACACCAATAATTCTGGATCTAATCTTAGCAGGAACAGAAAACACAATTGTGACAGGTTTGGTCAACTTTCTAACCACCAATCTCTTTGCGATCTTGACTTCATCTGGTCTACCAGAGATCAAAAAGGTTCTTTTTTGGGTTTGTTGAGAAGTAGTGCATTCGATGTTGGTCTTAGTTTGGGTCTTAATTGCGGTCAAAATCTTGATGAATTCAGGTTTGGTGACGTTCACTTGGTCTTGGACATCCAAGGAAAATGCTTCTTGAATAGTGGAAGTTTTGAACTTGGGTGAGGAGGCGGATACTTTAGACGACGAACTGAGGGCAGGGGTAGAAACAACCTGAGGAGATTTCATGGAAGGACCCCAAGATGGTGCAGAAGAAGACTGGACAGACTTCTTACCTCCACCTAAGGTTGGGAAAGCAGATTCGTCGGCAATGGAAGGAGTTGATGATACCAAAGTGTCATCATCATTGATGGAGTAGGTGTCTTCAGAATCAGAAATGACATCAGTAGTTTCATTGTAAGTTCCATTGACACGGGCAGCAATGATTTCAGCAGGAGTAGGCATGATGAATGAGAACTAAGAACTTGTGGACTAAAAGACTAGTGGACTAAAAGAACTAACGAAACAGAACAGTAGGGTAACGTGGTTTAACAACGGCAATGCTTTCAAATAGACGGGACCTAATCAAAAGCAGCAGGAAAGTTATTTAGATTATAATAACTAATTGAAGGTTTATGGAACACCTTTGGGTTTGTTAAGGGTTATAAAGATATCTAGAAGATAGAAGAAGCAACTCGTTAACAAATTTTTGAGCCACGTACACCAACGAAAAATTCATTTTGTGACAATCTACGAGAATTACGAGCAAATGGAGAAAACGGTGATAGGAGGGGAGAAAGTTGGGTGCCCCAGCAAATTGTTAACTATTAGAGGATGAGTCTACTTAATTCTAATTAAGCCTAATTAAGTCTAATTAAGCCTAAATAAGCCTACTAGTGTGTAAGTCCATTAGTGTTCAAATTGTACATTACTGTCTTTTATAGGATATTCTTCTCTTGGTTTAGGAATTAACTAGGAGAAAAACCCGCAAATCGAGATCAGAAAATGCAGGGTTAGATATGAGATATTGGGAGATATTATGAGATATTGCCCTGGAGACCAAACTATAGCGTGACTCAGAAAGTCAAACTCTAATCTAATTCCACAGGTCAAACTCTTATCTAATTCAAGGTCATTTTAAAGAGGGTGGTATTATAATTATAACTAATAGTTCCATCAGAATTAATTAAACCCGAAAAAACCGAGAAAGAGTACTATTTTATAGTGAATTTTCAGTGGGGTTATATATTGTTAAAGGAGGTGAATGTAGTGAAATCTAAAGGGAATGGAAAGAAAGATATCTAAGCACGGTATATAGAAGGAAATCTTAGTAGTAATTATAAGTTAGTAGAAGGTCTCGTTATTTTCTATTGAAGATTCTCATTACTCTCAATTATAAAGTATAAGAGTCTTAATAATTTGTTAAGAGTCTAAAGACTTCATATTGAGTTGAATTATTACTGATATTTTAATATACCACTAAGCACGTTAATATATCTACTGTCTAGAAGCTATGCAAAAAGTTGAACCTCTCTAAATTCTGTAGTTATTCTCGAAGAATTGCAAAATAAACTAATTCAATTAATCTTGAACTTGTCGATCTTAACTAGTGAATAGTACTTGTATATATTGTAGTGATATTTCCTTGAATGCTTCGTTGAGTAGATTTTCTCTATTCAAAACTCATATAATTAAAGTATTGCAGCTCGGTATTTTTGCAGCTCAGAATTTGCTCAGTATAGCTTATAAATTCGGTAAAACAGTTCACGTTTCAGAGTATATAATTCAACATTGTGTGGCATCTAAAAAACCACTAGCTAATCGACTCTAATTATTAACACTAATTATGATATTCACTATTTAGACTCTTTAATTCTGTATTTCTCGATAATTATCAACTCATAAATTTGCATTATATATTTGGCCCTGGGTTACGAATACTCAAAAATTCGATTTCATAGAACCGAAACTGCTGGGACCTCAAAAATTGAGTTAATTCCTCTAATTATAATTAACTAACAGCTGTTGGAGTCGAGTTCATCAATTATTCGTCAATTTTTCATCAATATTTCATCAATTCCAACACTTAGTCCAGTAAATTGGCTAACGCAGACCGAATCCATCACTAGTCATGGTTAGTGATGTCTTAGTGATTTTTGCTAGTCTGGGTGGCCCAATTTTGGTTATGTAATCGATTCAGTTCGTGATTTGCTAAGTAAGGCGCCATCAAACTCTCCTGGGAATATAGACCTCAATATTTAGTCTTTATTAGTTTTATAGATTTATTTTTTATGTATGATTCTATATATTAATACTAATCATATTTTATTATCAAAATACCTTTAAAGATCTCTGTTTTCAATTAAAACATAAATATATTTTCTAGTCAGACTTATTACGATATGGTAGTAGTCTAAAAGGAAACAATTTGACTATTAAATGTATATCCAAAAATATAGAAATATATTCAAATTAATTCAAGTGAACTATTCTTTATATATGATGAAATTCAAGAAGTCACTGTAATGGGATTTTAGAGGTCATAACTTTAATGAAATTCAAGAACCCATATCTCTAATCTATTCTTGAACTCATAATTCTATTCTAATTCTACTTTTTTTGGTGTTAGTTAACAATCTCTATTTCATCTCTATTTCATCTCTATTTGTAGCACGTGCATTCGTTAGGTCATATATAATTCTAGTCTAGGCGCTAGTACTCCATTTTTTATCTTTCTTATCAAACCGAACACAAACTAATCCGCTCGCGTGGATGTAAAAGTTGCAACATTGACCAGTGGTGTTTGAAGATTTTGCAACTTTCCTGTCATATGACTGAACGAGTCCTGCAAGAGAAGAATAGGCAATAAATAAGTTTTCGTCTTTTATACTGGAAGTAGACGATACGTGGTCAACAAAGTAGGGATAATCACTGAGAGTGATCAATTTTCCATTCCATTTGTCAAACGAGTTGAGATCTGGAATGCAGTTAGAGATATATTGTTTCTCTAAGACGGTATAATATCTATCGTAGGATATGAATTTGTGTTTGTTGATTGTTGTGGTGTATTTAGATTTGATGTTTTTGCAGTTGGTTGGGGTATCTGGGTGAGAACATATTGTGGGTGTGGTGCTGGTTGAGTTTAGTGAGCTTTTGCAGCAATCGGTATTTTCGAAAATAGAGTCGGGAATTGAGACAATACTATCTGATCTGCCATTGCAGGGTGAAGAATAGTTGTCGATTGGCAACTTTTCGATATTCTGGCCTGCAGAAAATGGATCTACAAAGGATACTGGAGCTCTCATAGACGAATAAGGGTTGCGAAAAAGTGCATCCAAGGAATCTTCGTGTTCGTCTTCGACACTATTGAACCTGTAGTTGGCCGCAGCGGCAGTTGCTGTCAACAATGCATTGTTCCTTCCTGTATTGTGAGAAGGAATACTCTTCAATCTAGTAACGGAACGAAGATCAAGCGGAATGCTGAGATCTCGCCCGATCGTGAGCATTCTGAACCAATGCGTCATTGCAGAGAACGACCAGAATTGAAGGAGAATCTGTTTGTATTCAAGTCTTACCCGCAAGATGTTTTTATACTTGACAAGCAGCGACAAATTGTGCGAGGACTCGCCAATCTTTTCTTCTTTGTATATAGCAGAAATGACTTGGTTGAGCGAAGGAGCCTCGCCTACTTGCAAATTGGATAATGTAAACGAATGAAGTAAGTTTCCCTGGTACTGTTTCTTGAACTCGTGATACTGGTCTCTTGATTTGATAGGCTCGAAAAGAAACTGGTTATCGCGGATTACTCCATGGTTTTTTGCCAAGTGATTCAATGCCTTGCTTGCTTTGTATGATTTCACGTTTGTCTTGATCTTGCCCATTTTTGTCAAGTATTGATCACTCAGAGACCCATCGATACCTCCATAGGCATCGGCTCCAAACACGTCACAGTCTCCGCCCAAAAAATCGTCCAAGCTAGCGGTATATCCTCTAACCTGGGGAGACGCTTTGAAATCATTATTTACATTTTTGACAAGCTCATGCAATGAGTTTAACTCGCTGTATAAGCAAACGATAAGTTCCGATAATTTCCTATCGACATTAAGCGAGTACATATTGAGCTGGGTAGAATTAAGCTCTAAAATGACTGGCTTCCATGATCTATTTCCATTGTTGTAATGGTATGGGGTAAAAAACTCGGTTTTGATGAGGGCAACCCCGAAAAACTCGTGTGAAGCCACGTACGATGGCAAAGCATCTTGTGGAGGCGTATATATAGGTGCCGGGGCCTCTTTTTCGTACATCGGAGGCTTACCTTTGCCTTGTGGTGATTCCTCGAACATTTAAACTTTGAGTTAGTATTGGTAAGATTATTACCCCAAAAAATGTCGTGGCGCTAAATATCAACAGATTAAAATCATTAAGACAACTAAAATTAGATAATCCAGTACGAAATCTGCTACGTGCTATTTGGGATGGCTCCTGCTAGTCCAGAGCTTAATAGAATCGCGTACGAACGACTTCTGACAACTAGATTGTCAACTGGACCCTGCGTCCCTACCAACCTGTCCACGCGTCCCCGTAATCCTACTACCCTGCTAACATGTCCCTACCACCTGATAACCTCTAATCACAAGATAGTGGCTCCAATAAGATTATACATACCTAAAATTCCCGTACCTCCCAAATTCAAGTTTCAAGACTTCTACAATTATTTATACATATTTCGGGGTTGATGTGGTATCGCCGATAACTCCACGCAAGCACCACTTGATATTTTTCGGGGTCAGTCAAATCTCTCCACTTCGAAAAGAGCTCCGAAAATCACACAGTGAAGAGGTGTCGCGCGATAACTCCGCTACGTCATATGTATGTGGTTGCGGTGCAAGAAATTTGTAGTGAGACTACAGTGGGGAAGGCAGGGTGAGGGTGAGGGTGAAGCCTGGAGCCTGGAGGTGGAGCCTTGCTAGCGCACCAACACAGTTGAGTTGGTGGTGCTTACATCAGGTGCGATATTATTGGATCAATAATGCATAGAACACACAAAGCAGAGGGTCAGGGTCATTGATTGTGACATCATGATGGGTAGAGCGGGAGCAAGAAAAAAAATCTCCAAAAAAATCTCCTGGGGGTGAGTCGAACACCCGATCTCAAGATTACTCTTGTAAACAATTACAGTCTCGCGCCTTAGCCAGCTTGGCCACCAAGAGGATTTGTGATGACGACTAATAATCTTTGTTATATGTTAGTAATATGATAAGAAGAAGATTATTATATTATGATTAGATATATGTTGACGAGCTTTTAGATTATTTGTGATATTTTGTCAGTTTATTAATTCTTTTATGTCGGGACTGATTTGTTTCGGAGAACATAGATATTACCCGTGACTAGGTAGAAGCAAATTGATATAAATCGTAGTAAGATTGTGCTAGAGTCTGATTATAGTGAAGGTATCACGACGATGATACTTGGTGAATAGTTCTTCGTAACAATAATCTATTTTGGTCTATAAAAAACGAATATTAAACATTTAACTAACATTCGCTTTTCTTCAGCCCCAGCCAGTCCTTTTATTCTACTCCAGACTCGGAGATATAAATATCAGCTTTGACAGGTTTTCCGGTAGATAGTAGTTAATTTGTAGTTAATGATGAGTTACCATTCTTAGACTAATAGTAATCGACTCGGTTACATATTTACTCTGAAACTATCCACTCTGATTCAAAAAACTCCGAATCTAAAAACTCCGAATCTATCGACTCTGGTATGGCTCTGCACTAATTTAATACAATTTTATTCTTGTTAAACCGCTATAAAGTACTCTTATGTATCGCTTAGACTCAACCAATAATACCGTAGTCTAAATATCTACAATCTATCACCTCGAGATGAAATTATTGAAACTTATAAAAATGGCCCTTGCACCATAAACCGATTATATAATCAAACTTCAAATCATTAAATTTTGCAGCCAAATCACATCCATTTTCGTCTAGCCATGAACTACATGCATAAAACCACTCGCTGGCGATCAGTTGGCTCTATGGCACACCTATAAAAAGAGTATTATTTTAAACTTGGGTTGACGTTATGGAATTTCCGTTCCACAAACATTTTTTGACAAGGCTCTGATGGCTTATCGATGAAAAGACGAATATAATTATATATCTCTACAATAAGCACCCGTGTTCCATATTTCATAGTTTAATAATCTTCTTATACATCACTACCGCATTACTTCTCGATAAACCTCTAATAAATTTTTGAATCTCTTGAAAACTATGAATTTTGTTCAGATTTCATCAAAATTATAAATACATTGATAACTAATTGATCGTCTCTCGTGACTCTAAAAACTTGGTGATGTTATCGATAAGGTCTTGTTTCTTTGTAGCCAGCGTGATCTTTTCCTTATATCTCGCTTGAAATCCCTTTAGTTGAGGTACCGTAAACTGGTGCCATTGGTTATTTTTCCATGCTGTCAAGACTGCGTTATCATCCAACTCAGGAGCCAGTGGCTTTGCCCGCTTTGCCTTCGTCGCATCTTCAGCGGCGGCCTCGGCTTGTCTTTTAGGGAGCGATTGCTCCAAATGCTTTATTTTGAGATTCAAATCTTGAACCGACTCAAGCTTTTTGGTATCGTTGGCCAAGAAACTTCTCAACTCACTTAATTTCATGCATGTAACGTCGTTTTTCAACAAGTTCTTATCGGCATCGCTGATACCAATCTGCAACAAATCATGCTTTATGATTTTGTAGAAGTAATTGAGGGTTGGGTTGGGAAAGTCGCTTGGATTGTAGCTTTTATAGAAAAATTGACTCATCAAAAGCTTAAATCGATTGGTCAAACTCGACGACACAACACTATTTCCATCGTCACCAAAATGATTATCTACTTCCGACAAAAAGTAGTTGGGCAATGACCTTATATCATCGAGCCAGGGCATTCTAATCAAAAGGAATCCTTCTGGGAAATCAGATTGCCCTACAATATTCCTAGTAGAGCTTTCTATCCGCGTGGGATACATTGCATACAATGCTGGTTTTGAATTGAGTTTGGGACATCCAAACAATACAGCAAACTTCTTGAGTTTGACACATGATTGGTAGAGCGACGAAAGAGTCGTGAATGAATTGGAATATCCTCCTCTTTTACTATTCATCCCGTTGTTTATGTCTGGTGTGATAAAAGTGGCTGGCCCACTATTATAGTATGGTTGAAACTTATCAATCCCTCTAAAACCTAGAAGTTTGAGATATGGCAGTGGTGTAAATGTAATTTTGTCATCTGAATCTTCATTAGTATCCAAATTGTCATTATCATCATCTAAATCATCCTCTACTTCCTTTTCTACCGTATTTTGATCATGGTCAAAAGTATAGTTGGTTAAGAAAGCCACCTGCTCCTTGTTGAGGAATAAGGTTTCTCCACCGGCCAAAGCAAATCCTTTCCTAATATTGCTATCGTATTTTTGATCAGTTACAGATTTCTTTTCTTCTGAGTTCAACTCTATTGGTTCTGCATTGTCCAGTCTTAATATTGCAGACTGTCTGAATACCCTCTTTAAGGTTTCTTCTTTAGTGTACAACAACAAATCTCTGCTAATTCTCTGATGGGAATAAAGCGCATAGCCCTTGATTGTACATCCGAAATTGCCTCCAAGCTCCTTTCCATCACTCAAAATTAAGTCACACGCAAATTGAATCCTCCGAATTTCCTTGGACCTAAAGATAATCTTTCTGATTTGATTCGTCCATATTGGTTTTCTAAACACAGAGCTTTCTTTAGAAAATCCTCCAATTGGAGCCTGCAGAGGAGTTTCCGAATCTTCTTTTTTCAAGTAGTTTGTATTCAAGAAAATATCCTGATACAACGACATGTTGAACGGTTTAGATGAATCCAAAAATATAGGTTGGATGAAATATCTGTAGTTGTAGTAGTCATTGATGATTCTCCATAAATTTTCCTTCGTCGACAGCTTAGTATACGGACGGTCATTTGTAGTCATCCAGATAAGTTTCTTGTGGTTGAAGGACTTCTTCTCCAAACACTCGTCGAGGATTTTGCTCAAAATCAGAGGTAAATTCTCCGATTCCGCAGGTTTGGCATACTTGAAGAAGTGGGAAATCGGTCTGACTCCCTGTAACTCGTCAAGAATCATATCATTAAGTAACTTCATATTGGTCAAGTTCAAGCTATTCAAACGGAACAACTTATAGAATCCGGGGGTAGACTTCATAGATTTCAAACCATCTGACGCTTCACAATTATAAAAGTAGATCCCGACCCCCGTATTATTCATTGTGATAATCAAATCAGACATCAAATCGTTGATACTTAGTAAGATTTCAAAGAGTTGAGACCGGCTTCCAGGCTCCCCCGCTGGCTGAAGTATTTCGGGTGTCAATTCAATTAAAAAGATCAAGCCTTCTTTAATCTCATACTGCTTAAATTCCTTTTCTTCATCTTCATCGTCTCCATCCACGTACTTATAGGAACTCATGACACGCGTGTAGTTGAATAAGTCCCAAATATGAGTCTCAGAAAATGAAATGTCACGACAAAAATGAGACAAATCAGACAAAAAAGACAAATAGACAAATCAGACAAATACACTGATCTAAACATCATAACAAATCTTTGATATAAAGTATCGTTTTAAGCAGAGACTATTCAGCTTATAGAATCTCTGAACTTTCAAGAGTCTTATTAATCTCATTCTCATTAATCTCGGTCTCGTTGATTTCACTCACATAATCACCACATAAACCTCCACATAATCTCACCAACCTCACAATGTCTATCCATTTTCTATTGGTGTTGAATAGACAAGGCAAAACTAGACTCGTCAAATGGTTCAACAACAATTACTCCACACAAGATAAAAGCCGGTTCGTACTGGATATACATCGGTTGATAAGTAGTCGAGACTCCAAGCACCAATCGAACTTCGTGGAGTATCAGCAGATAAAACTCGTCTACAGAAGATATGCCGGACTCTACTTTATATCTGCAATTGACTTGTCAGATAGCGAGTTGGGATACTTGGAGTCGCTCCATTTCTTGGTAGAGATCCTTGACATATACTTTAATAACGTATGTGAATTGGATTTGGTGTTTAACTTCTATAAATTGTATGTGATATTGGACGAAATATACTTGGGGGGTGAAATACAGGAAATACTGAAACAGAAGATATTGGAAAGGTTGAGTTACTTGGATAAATTGGATTAATGAAGATATGAGGTGAATATTAGAGATATCTAGAGAATGTTTCGTAGGAGAATCTAAAGAGTATCTGAAGAGTATCTAGAGAATATACAGAGAGTCTCTAGTGGCATTTAAATATCTAAAGCATATATATACAGGTATTAAATTAGTTATATCCAAGAGATTAAGGACTGGAGATGTCTAAATTTAGGCTGGGGCATCTACATTTATCTAAGGACAGTTCCTTTCGTAGAGTTACAATAAATTTCCCAAAAGATACTTCAAGAAGCACCTCTAACTGTAATTATTTAAATGATTATGACAACATTAGGAGTAAATACTGGTACCAACTAGTCTTCGTAGAAAAAGAGATTTGGCACTAATTTTTGTATGACAATTGATGCTTCAGATCATGGAACTTAATCGTTACATGCCCACAATTCACCTAACAAGATTTAGGGCTTGGATTCTAAGGCTAAACAAGTTTCTCAACCGGACTATCAGTCAAAAAATGACTTTCTGTGGATTCAACAACCAGCCATATCAATTTCGTCACGTCTTCGATATTCTTATTGTTAACATCGACAAAATGAATACTTTTATCCTTCACAGGGTCTAGAATGGATAAAAAACACGTTTTGACCGACTTTTGGAACTCTTGTTTCTCGTACCTCTCTTCACCCCAGCCTTTTCGAACACTCAATTCTTCCATATCAAGGGTCAAAAAGAGAGTGAGATCTGGCTTGGGTAGTCCCTTGTCTGGAGAATATAACCAATCCACACTGGCCATTTCTGGAGAACCAGTAGCATTCTGTTGCAGTTTGGCGAGCGAGTATGCAATGCCCGAGTAGATGTATCTATCCAAGACAATAAACACGCCGTCGTCCAACAAATTTATCATCTCATGGTAAAGCTCCCATCGATTAGCGGAGAATAGAAGATGTGCTGATTGGTCAGTAAGTTCAAACGTAGGATCCGTCAAGTATTGATTGATGATTTTGCCAATGGGTGTTGATCTGTCAGGAAACTTGAGAAGTTTCGATCTGTTCTTATGAAGTTGCGACAACTTGTCAGCAAGAATGGCCGATTGAGTCGATTTACCAGAACGATCTAGTCCCTCTATTAATATTAGTTTCCCTCTAGTCATGGTTGTGGTGAGTTTAGATACGCGTTTCGATTTTATAGAAATTACACACGCGAGAATGATCAGAGAAAAATGGACCCAGAAGTCGTAGTTAAATGGTGTAGCTACAGCTTACGCAATTGGAGAATAGCTCGCTCGCAAAGGGCAATCTCTGAATTCTGTAAAGGGTTGGATAAATATTCATCTAGCCGTTCTCTAGTGGGAAAACACTTATATCGAAAATGATCGCCAGTTCTCACTACTCGTGTCTATTACTTACTAGTCGATATTATTGACCAGTCCTTATTGACCACCTCTATAACATCTCCACAAGCAACTTCGCTTCGCTCAGTTGCTTGCACTACATATGTTGCAGGGATAATGACCGAGAGAGTCATCGTTTTACTCATCAACCGGAGATACACCCTAAATCGTTAATCTATAAACCATCACATTCGCTGTAGTTATACCAGAGGTAAGGAAGACTACTGCTCACCATCGGCTATCAAGTCACTTGTACAGGTCAATTGTTAACAATCACAAGCAACGACGCCAATGGGATAGTCCATATAGAAGAAGAGTAATATATATAAAATTTTCATCACATCAACCTTATACCGCGATGGTAGTGTGGGAACCATTTATTAAGAACCATTTAGTGTATAAACCAAACCAGCCACTCAACCCTACAGAGACAAAACGTTGCACTACACAAAGTTGCGTACACAAAGTGGCACTACACAAAAGGTCACAAAAGGTCACAATTAACAATTACTCCTTGTGAAGCAAACCTGTATGGGAAGTATATATTCTAAAGATAGGTGAGTTTCTAAAAATGGCCCTGATGGCTTTCCGGAATTGGACTGTTCCGAAAAGATCCGTGCCAAAAGTGACTCTGTGAACTGGTTGGTCCTTATTTACGAGAATGAGGAGTAAAACTATTTACAGAGCAATGAGAACAAGTGGAAACCAAGAAAACCATAAATTGACCTAAAACCAAGAATTCAAACTAAGAATCCAATTCTCACAGGTACAAGAGTATAAACTAAGATATCGTAGAAGCCACCTCTAAGACTCATAAAACCACAAGATGTAGCGAGAATTCTCACAATAGTTACCCAGCCTCGTCGCTATGTTTGGATTTTCCATCGCAACGATCACTTTACTCACTAATTCGAATTCTCACTACGATCGTTCAGTTCCTCGCACATGAGATGAAATGAAATTTATAAATTTATCTTCGCCACTCGTCGATTTTTAAAGCAACCAGAACTTTTCTCTTGATACTTAACGGATCTTAGAAGAACATTGGCTGGTTAAACGTAACGTTAGATTTCTAAGACTCGTTTTCCTGCCACTTTTTCGTGCCCATTCCGTACCTTTCTCATTCTAGTTGTTGTCACACATTCATTAAATGTCTGTTCAGTTGTTGACAAGTATGTATACTATTCATGAGAGTCGCTTCTAGACCTTACTAACCAGTCCATAGTTGGATCCAATCCAAATCTCGCATTTTATGCCTGGAGATTGTCAGAATCCAGATCCGTGGAGTTGACTGTTGTCAATCCTTTGATCGATCCTTCAAAAACAATCAAATGGACTTCTCCCATAGTCGATTCGGAATACTCGTACCAACCACATCACTTGTGTACCTCCATAAGCGAGATTCCTACGAGATCTATAATTTATGACGTTGTATTTTTGAGTGCAAAATCACTCCAGGATTTCCAGACTTGTTGTGCCGACTTGGGTGCATACATCAACAATGATACGGTTATCGTCATTGAAAGTACGGGCTACGTTAATTTAGAGCCATTTGTAAAATTGTGTTATCCCAAATTGAAGGGCTTGACTATTGTGTCTATTATGAATGAAAGTGACGTCAAACAAATATCTTCTGACTCCTTTTTACATACTGTTAGAAATAACGATTCTAGAATATACTTGGGAACAACTACTGCTGCTTCATCGAAGGAAGTAACTAAATCATCCAACTTTCAGCGCCTATACAAATTGCTTCAGACCATTCAAGAAGAATCCCGTGGCTCAATCAGTTTGTTGAGATCGTTGAATCCTAACGAATTTATGACTTACCAATGGAAATTGGCTCTTCCGAGAATAGTATTCGACCCTCTCAGTATCATATTTGAAGCAGAATTCCCACTGACGTTGTCGTCACAGATTCTTTGTAAACCATTGGTCACCGGAACAATCAATGAATTGTTCAAAATCATCAAGAAAATGGAGTGCAAATTGGTTAAAGGGTATGAAAACGAAACTAATTTGTTACAAAACCAAAAAACAGCATATCCTCAAACAACGCCAAACCCGTCGTACTGCAATTCAAGTCCTCTTCTATACAAATTTCATCAAAAATATGATTTGGAAATCGATTTGTTACTTTTACAGCCCATTCTACTCGGTGATGATCACGGCGTGAGGACTCCATACTTGGAAAACTTATATTCTACCATATGTCAAATCAATAGAATTAACAGTGGAGAATCATTGTTTTTCCAAAGAAAAGGTGAGTCCACCGGTGGTTCGTCTGATCGTGGTAGGGTTGATCTGTTGAGTCAAGAATTGGAACTCAAAATGGATCAACTTAACCTTCTCGACCAAGATATCAACAGGAAAGTGATCGAATCTCGCAACATTGAGAACAGCCAAAAGGATCAAGAGAGACGTAGAATCGAATTGGAAAATCAGATTACAAAGAAAGAAATGATTCTTGACGATATTAATGGCAAATTACAAAACGCTGATTCACAATGGGATCTGATCCAAATGGATCATGAACAAAAATTAATTCTGTTGAGAGAAAAGCAGCAACAAGCAGAGGCTGCTGCAAACGCAAGTATCGCTAGAGCCAGGGCCGCAAGTGCCAGAGCTGTAAGTGCTTCGAGATCTACCGGAAGTGACTCGAGTCCTGCTCGGTCTGCTAATGGTTCTAACCCAGAAGCTGTCGCACAACAGGAACACATACAGAACTCGAACTCAAACAGAGCTCATAGAGAATCTGTGCAGCCTAACGATAACTTGGACGATTTAACTGATATTGCTTTGTATGGCTTTGCTTTAGGAAGTAAGGGGACTCCACCTCCGCCACAAAGCAACGGAAAAATCCCACATGTCGAGGAATCTAATGTAGCCACTACAAATGTCAATATTAATGACAGATCTACTAACGGGAACGGACCAGAACCCAAAAATTATGGTAATCCACAAGAGCAAAAACATCCTGGCGCAATGCTAGGCAATGGATTCTCTCAAAACGTTGCGCCATTGGTAATTCCACAACACCAGCATGATGAAAACTATGGCCAGCAACAACATCAACCCCAACAGGGACCTCCACCCCAGCAATACCAACAATACCAACAATACCAACAACAACCATATCAGCAGCAACAGTTTCAACAAAAACAAGGCTTCGCACAGAACGGAGGCCCCGGTTATTCGCCTATGGATCAGCAACCACCTCACGGCTTGCCTGCCAATGGATTACCTGCAAACCAGTTGCCTGCTAACTTGCGTGGATCTGCATCTATGGTATCTAGCATGAACAAGTACCAACAACAACAACAACAACAACAGTATCAGTCATACCAATACCAACAACAGTATCAACAACCGCAAATGATGAATGGACCTCCAAGACAACACCGGGTCAACTCAAACCCTTCATTATACGGAAATGCAGTATATAACGAAGGCAATGGTGGATATGGACCACAACAGAACATGCAACCAGGATACAATAATTCAGGGTTCAATAACACAGCGTCGTTTCAAAATGCGGCTCCAATAGACCCTATGGTAGGACAAAGGTTCAAGCCGAAGAAGCAGAACCAGAACCGTAGATCAGCATTTCCCCAAATGAATGGTAATTTGGACGGGCTTGATATGGGTGGCCGTGGTGGCATGCCTATGCCAGGTTCAGGCAACCATACAAAACATAGATCTATGGGCCCTTTGACAAGTCCTCTGATTCAACAGAAGAAAAGTTTTGGAAGTACCAGTCCCCAATTCAACCTGCCATCTGAAAAAGCCACCCAAGACTCACGGAATCACTTGCAACCTCCGACCATGAATGAATCCAACGGATCCAGCAACTCATCCACGAATACAAACGAAACTCCAATCACCCAAGATGGTGAATCCGACAACGGAGACGTCACTATCGATGTCCCACAAGCTGCAAGCTCACAACCCAAAGCATACGGCACGATGTTCACCCCTCCCGCAGAGGATAAGAAGAAGAAGAGAGGTTTCTTTGGTAAAAAAAAGTCTTAGATACCTGATGACTAGTCTGGATAGTTTAATGACAGATTAAGGGACAAGTAAATATCGATATTTGAGAGAATGAAGAGTACAACCATAAAGATATATTAGGCTAGATATCTTGTATCCACAGGATGAAAAGAATATCGTGACATTTTATAATCTCTAACAGCATCATTCCCGATTCATTCAGCTTTAACATCTCTCATAATATGCTCTAGACTACTTAAGGCTAGTTCAATATTACTTGAAAAAAACAAGAATAATGAATAGGAGTATTCAAAAGTATTGAAGTTTGATCATTTTGCTTTAAGAGTCACTATTAACAGCTTTGATTCATTTTTTGAGTTCAAGACGAAGCGCAATGAGTCTGGGTGAGAGAAATAAGTGATTCCCGAGTCTTTAAAGAATTAGACTCAGAAATCAGAATCAGAAATTAAGATACTGAAACACTTAATTAAAAACTTAATGCGGTGACAACATAATCTGTCCATATCACGGATGAAAGCAGGACGATGGAAGAACCTCGGCTTTATGAAAAAGGGAATCTTTGCTATTGTAACGATTCATCATCTGAAGTGTTTAAGGCAAATTATGAACTTTCAGCGGAACTTGCGGTTACGATGACTATTCATTAATGAGATGTTGAACGGAGAATTAGAAACTTGTAATTCCCACTAAATTCTAATAGTCCCAAACATACTATTGAAAACTCTTATGATTCACTACGACTCACTAAATTTCATTAAATTATATCAGTAAATATCATTAATATCTTTAATATCAGTATATCTCGTTGATATCACTAAATTTCACTATTCTCAGATTACGTAATCCACACTCCATGATGAATTTTGTGGGTAATTACTGCTTCAAATTACTGAAAATTAGTACATGATGCAGTGGGGGGCTAAATTAGGCTAGTCTAGACCTCAAATTAATTAGTAGAGGCAATTTTGGTCAATATTCCTGTATCTATTGATGTTGGCGTACTGCATACAATCATATTATATAAGCAATTTAAGATCCATTATAGATTATTTGCAGCTTTAAACTCTGTGCAAAGTCTTTAGCTAACTTAACATTGGTTTATAGAGAATATCTAATAGCGACTATTTACAGCTCTAAATATTCTCTCTTCAGCTAAATACATTTTGGTTCAATTAGACTCACCCACTCTAACTATTCGCTTCGCTCACTCTCTTGATTAATTACGGTACTCACCAACTTATTATATAACCGCAGTGAATGAGTGCCGTGAATGGACCAATGAAACCACTACGACTTAGTGACTAGACCCGTGACTCATACCACCACTAATTCACCACAACTTAGATCGATCTGTCACTAACTCGTCAGTAATTCGTCTCTACTTCACTAATTCACGAAATAGTTCATGACCCTCACACGACCCAATAGGAAAAGGTCAATTTCAGAAACTCGCTCGGTTTTAATCTACTCCCAAACCACACCACAATGGCCAAAAGATCCTTTTATGAAGATGACCAGTTGATAATAAACAAGCCTGGCTTCAACACCGAGATTCAGGACTCATTGAAAGAACAAGAATCGTCTCATGGAAACATATCGTTCATCCATGGAATGGGCGTGAGAACCACTCCATACTTGGAACAATACATCAACAAGTTCAGATTGTATTCTCATGACAAATTGGCGATTTATGAGGCCGAGCTCGGTACTCAGAAGACTGCGTTTGTTAACGAGATGAACAGCATTTTTCGTTCGGTCGAATCCACAATCAGAGAGCCGGTGTTGCCTGGATTGATTTACATATTGACAGCAACATTAACGGGATCAATCATGGTAAACAAAAGATCTTTACCGGTTAGATTTGCTGCTCCGTTGATTTTCGGCGCCGGGGCCACCTCGTACTTTATGCCTTATACGTTTGAGACCCTCACCGACAAATACTCCAAGTTTGAGAGGGAGACATTTCCAGAGTTACACCAGCAAAAGCAGGAATTGTTGATTGAAAATTATGAAAAGTTCTCCAGAGAGTTTTGTAAGGGAATCAACCAAGCAAATGGTGTATTACATGAAACTGTTCATGACGTAAGAACCAAATTGGTTGATTTATTAGGTGACGAGTAGAGAGTGGGGACAAGTGGAGACAAGTGGGGACAAGTGGAGACTAGTGAAGACTAGTGAAGACTACTGAAGACCACTGAAACTAATTGGGACTAGTTTTCCAGACTAGTCAATCCAAATATGTCGTGAACAAAAATGCCAGTATTTAGTTGGCTCAATATATTCATAATACGTCAAATATGACAAATACACGTTTGAATAATCTGTAATAATTAAAATGTCGATATATATGAAGGTCCATGAGATAAATTCATGGAGATGAGCGAGTTTGGGTATCAACAGAGTGATACTAGTAATAGTAGAGTGAAAACATCCAAAGATACTGAAGAATTAGTAGGAGAATCACTAGGAGAGTCACTAGGAAGCACTAGAAATATTCGCTAGGACTAACAAATTTCATTTGCTTTACCCGAACATGAATTTCTCCGGAGTGTCAAAGGAATGTTTACGAGTATTGAACTACTCCTCGAGACATTTACGAAAACTTCCAAACCAGCGACGATAAGAGATCTTCATAAAGGAAAAACTCGAACAATCGATAAAGGATGCAGATTTGAGCTATGGATACTTCCACTCATTACTTAGTAAGATCCAGAGCCAATCCATAGAATCGTTTTTTAACCAACCTTAAAATTGTCGACTCTCCAATTCCTGAAGGGCCAACAATCACAACCCTTTCAGCAGGTATGGCGAGAAAAGCAATCTTCAAAATAGGATGGTCAGGGTGATAACCGAATGAAACGTTCTCGAACCTGGTCGAACCTGGTCGAACCTGATCGAACCTGATCTTCCCAGGAATTCCTGACGAATTGAGAACCAAAGGTTTGGCTCTAGCAAATGCTGAGCGAAGCGAAGTAGATTTAGAAGAGTTTTGGACAACGAATACCGAGCAAATACTGAGAAAGTCACAACTAGTACGCGACTACCACTTCAGCTAGCACTCAGCACCACCACTAGCACCACGGCTTGCGTCGTGATACTATTGATTCGTGCTACTACCTTCTATACCACTAAAACACAATATGTTGTATAGACCATGGCGACTCCTCCAATGACCACTAAAACATAATCCAATATCCCTAACCAATATCTCTTCCTCGCTTCCTTCTCTGACAACCCACTATGTAAATTACAACAACTCTTCAAATGCAAAATCGGAGGATACATGTAAACCATAGGCACACATGCAAAACATCCCACAAACGAAATGAACTTATCCAAGTTCTGACCTCCAAAGTATGCAACTACGGCGACAAATACAACAAATGCAAATCTAAAGATATTCTTGGACCACTTCACCGTTAACGAACCCTTTCCGGTCTTCTTTGGGAAGATTTTATTCTCCAAAAGCTTAATGGCAGGAAATAATTGTAACGGAGTCGAGAGCAAAATGGCTATCGAATACAACAATTGGGTCATTATAATCATGGGTGAGTCCTGGGGCAAGTTCAAGATAATCACCGTTTTCACGTCCTTACCAAACGCCAAATATCCAACGGTCCCCATACAGATAAAAATAATGGAAATGGTTGCAATCACCTGAAACAACACCTTGGGGAAATGGTTTGGATAGATCATGGTCTCCTGGATTGGAATGATAAGTCCGATCCCTTCAAATGCAAATATGGATACCCCAATGAAAAGAGAGAAGTCCGACTTGTTGAAGAAGAACTCTATTCCCTCACCAAGCACTCCGTGGTTAGTGTACAACCATTCTTGGAGAATGAAGTAAATGATAGTGGCCAAGCCTAGAAAGATGAATAAGTTTGCAATCACCGACAGCAAGGACAATTTAGTGAGATCCCTGAGTAACGATAACGGCAACAAGATGATGACTTGGAAAAGGGTAAACCACATAATATTCAAGTCTTCAATTTCGTACTGGGTGACATTGCTAACAAAAGCTCGGAGGTTTTCCGATGTAAAGACAATGTAGGCAGCAACAAAACCAATTTGAGAAATGATGATGGAAGAAAGAATAAGTCTCTGAAGCCAATTTCCATATAATCTCAATCCAAGTTCACCAAAACTCGACACCTTGGTAGCAACCTTGGAATATATTAAGATGAGATAACACCAGTACGAGAGAAATCCAAACAAGAGCAATACAACAATGGAGAAGACCAAGCCTCCGTTTGAAAACGCTCGTGGAAGGAAAAGCACCCCTGTTCCCACAAAAGCCTTCAACAACAAAAAGTACGCTTTGCTATCGGTAGCAGTTCCATTTCTGTTGATTAATGACGGGTTACTAGGTAATAACGGAACTTGTTCATCAAGATATTTGATCTGGTCGGGAGTGACCGATTTGTAGTGACAGAAAATGTCATCATCGTCTTCCAAGTCTTCTCCTGCAAAATGTCCATACATCGATAAAAACTCGACAAAGTTCCGAGTTACGAAGTTTGGAGTCTTTGTTCGTATTGAATCATGCTTGGATAGAACAAAGTCTCTACGAAAACCACCGGGAACATTAAGTGAACTTGCGGTCGAACCTCTTCTTTCTCTATCGCTCGACCAACTTCTTGATCTTCTTGGACTTTCCCTTGGATCCTGTGAGATTTTGAACAATTCCCGTGTTATATCGCCCCCTTCGGAGCGTAAGGTATTGGTGGGTAAATGTTTAGACAACAGTTCAATATTCCGTGGATCGTCCATTCCAATGGAGAAATCTGCACTTCCACGTTCATGGAACTCTTCCTCCGGTATTTCTAACTCATTGGATGATTGAATGTCTAATGCTTCCTCCAGATTCCCTGATTTCAAGAACGCGCCGTTGTAGGAGTTGGCGACAGAGTGAATTCGACTTGACGGCGAATTAGCTAAAAGTGGTGATGATGAGAGTGGTGATCTGGTGAGTTTAGCGATCGACTCACGTCGTGTTTTATTGGGATAGATAATTTGTGGCAGACTCATTAGAGAAGAAGTCTGTAGAGTGGTGATATTTGTCTGAAGCGTTTGGTTATCTGGTCAGGGCCGCGCGAGATATGGCAAGTAGTGTATATAATCATCTCACTAAGGAGCGTAGCGACTTAGTGATGAATTGACTACTAGTGCAACTTCTAGTGAGGCTAGGCTAGTCACTAGAAGTGTAGCGACTTAGTGGTTAAAGTTGACTTATAGTGAGACTGGTGGAGTGAGACAAGGAACTTTGACTTATAGTGAGACTAATGAATTAGTTGATTGTATAAATAGGTTGAGAAAACTGATACAAGAATGGTTTTATTGACATAGTTTCATTATATTGTTCATTATATTGTTCATTATATGGTTCATTATGCTGTCTGTTATATGATATTTTTGCTCTTAATACTGCTAAAAATATGTCTTTGTTACTCCATATATTGTCTTCAATCTTTAGTTTTATACTCACTAAACACAGCTGAAAAGTCTTGCTATCATTTACTTGCATTCTGGCGTGTTTATTGAGTATAGACGTACACATCTGGATAAACTAGCCCTGTGCATTGCGGTTGTGATTGTTGTTAAACGTTCTCAGTATTCTGTTTTGGTGTCGCGACTTATGGCGGAACCTTGCACTCTAAGATGTCGCGACAGAAGGTGTGATATATTTGAGACATACAATAGTCCTGACGATTGAGCTTACTACAATACGTATACGTAAGTAGTGATCAAATTACTGCAATAAGTCTATTTATCGTCCCGAAACTGATATTTTGTAGTTAGTGTTCTCTCGTTAGGCTTTGTAGTTCTCTAATGTCCTCGTTCTAGGCACTAGGAGCATAGAGGCATAGTGATGAAATTTGACTTCTAGTGAGACGAATGAAGTGTGACTAGTCTCTTTTTCTTTCTATGAAGATCATAGGAAGTGAAATTAGAATATTTCTTAAAGATCGGATATCAAGGGGGGTGCTGAATTAGTAGATGTTGTTTGTAAACTTAAGTGTCTGAAAACCTTGCAACCACAAACGGATGCAAAATTGTCGCGCAGTCTTTTGTCGCTCTATGGACATCTTCTTTCGCGACATTATGGACATAATTATCTGTAAACCATTCTTAATTGTAAGCCGTCACGAACTTACAAGGCATCCAATTGCTAACACAGTCACTAAAACTACCATATAGTCGGCATAAAACAATATTCTCTCGGACTGATCTTGTTTGCCTTCCTGTCGCTGGAAACTTTGATGTTAAGTACAGTGTTGCGGTTAGTATGTTTTCTCGATTATGCCTTAGAACACACTTTTAAATCTATAGTAGTGACTTAGTGATGATATTTGACTACTAGAGAGACTATAGAAGTGAGACTGATGAAACGTGTCTAGTGATCTTTACTTCTAGAGAGACTTCTAGTGAGACTACCATAGTCTTCTGACTGAAGTTACTCCCTAAACACCTAATACTAAAACCATACTACTACGGTTCTTACTACTTTTAATAATGATTGTTTTGTATTAGATATTGCTAGTTAGCATTTTTGATTGCCTATAAATAGAAATGATTGCCTGATTACAAAGTAAATGAAGAAGTAAACTTAATGAAGAAAATGTGGTTATGACGTAAAAAAATGATTGGAAATGGAAGTGGTTAAAAAAGAGTTAGACAAGGATTAGACAAGGGTTAAACAAAGGGCCAAGCTTAGTTTTAGGTTAGACTTTCGTCAGACTTACGTCTGACGCTAGTCTAGAACCCCAACCTAGCTGCCGCACCTTGATGACCCAATTCATACGCCCTTGAAAACCATAAGCCAGGATCAGTGTAAGAAACACCCATTTCAGCCAATTCTCCCATATAATATAATGCCTCTGGAGAATTGAATTCCTTGATGGCCTTTTCACACCACATTAATGCTTTTTCGGGGTTAGCGTTTGGAATGTGCTTGGAGTCGCCTGCAGATCCTTTCAAGCACCATCTACTCAATCCCAACATGGCTTCAGGATGTCTTCTGAATGTTAAAGGAGACGAAGCAGCTTTGATATACCATTGGATCGACTTGCTTGCATTTTGAGGTCTGTTCAAATCTCCGTTTTCATAAATGTTGCCCAATTTTACTTGTGCTAATAAACAGTTCAAGCGGGCAGACTTGTTATAGTATGTCAAACTCTTTGCGTACTTGACGGGTGCCAATTCCAATGATTTTTGAACAAACTCGTCGTCAGCACTCAAATCGCCAGGATAGATTCCTTCGTAGATTCTACCCAATTGGTACGATGCCAATCCGATAACTTCTTCCAATTCGATTTTGTCTTCTTCGTCCAAGTCGATATCTTTTGGTTCGATGTTTGACAAGTCGGTCAAGTATTTCAAGTATCTGATGGATCTGATGCTAGGAACGTTCAAATAAAGCAACGACACCTTGTAGATAGCACGGTTGTAGCCTAGTTTGGCTGCTTGCTTATACAAAGTAAGAGCTTTTTCGAATTCGTCTGGGAATTCAAATTCATAGATCTCTCCCAATTTGTAGATAGGCTTATAATCATTAGGGAACATCGATAAACAATTCTCGTAGTAGAAAATAGCTTGTGGGATATTCTTTTGAAGACCAAAGTCTTGGTTATACTGTTCCAAGTAGTCCAATTTCATGAGACAGGCATAAAGGTAATATACTTCATGCTTACAACTTTCATCGTTGCCCTTTCCATTCTCATATTCTCTCATTAATTTCAACAAATGAGTTACTGATGATTTGATAAATACCGATCTGTTGTACGCACCTTGCTCAGGTTGGATTGGTTCACCCTTGATATTAATGTATGCATACAATTTGTAATTAGTAGCAAGAATCAACATCTTGACCCATTTTAATCTGAAATTCACCGATTTGTTACCCATGGCAATAACCTTGCGTAGATCTATGAATTCTCTGATCTTTTTGTTTATGGTACTGTCGTTAACTTTTGGTATAACAGGGGCATTGAATCCCATGCTAGCTCTGTTGTTCATATTAACCATACTATTTCTCATAGATGGTGGTGGATTGAATCCCATTGGTGTTCCGTACATCATTGACGATCTGTCCGGGGTTGTGACACCTTGTCTTCTGACATCCGTAATCGCACTTTGTCTTCTACTTTGGCCAGTGAGTGGAGAAGCCATGTCTGAGCCACAATATTCAGTACTGTGATCCAAGTTCGGGTTAGAATAAGGCGAGCCTCCGACAGAAGGATCAACATTTCCGATCATAGGGGTTTGACGACCCATGGTCGGAGCGGGTGACTGGAAGTCGCTCGTTTTTGGACTTGGAGACTTTCTCTTTGCCTTCTTCTTCTTTTTAGATTCCAGTTCAGTTGCAGGTGCAGCTGTGTTTGGCTTGAAAACACTCATTCTTTCAGCCCTCTCGGCACTTGATCCAACAATAAACTTGCTTGATGAATTGTTGCTTTGAATGGAGTTGTAAGAATTAGTGGATGCTGATGATTCCTGTCTACTCAAACTGTCAGTGGTTGAGGTTGGAGTTGGTAATTGGTCATTGGATAAGACGGCTTCACTCTTTTTCTCTTCGAGAGGTGCAACAGAAGATTCTTTCGATTCTTCTTCTTCGTCATCTTCTCCATCGTCGTCGAATAAATATCTGCTGTAGTCGGAAATAAATCTATTCTCAGTCTTGTCTTCCAATGCCAAATCTGCGATACCGTAAGCCACAGAGTTTTCTGTATTCTTGGATTTGTAGAGTTGTCCAGCTTCAATATTGTCTTCTTCTTCATTATAAGTTGAAAAAGCCTTTGGCTTGAAGTTCAAATCTACTGAAGACACTCTAGTTGAATGCATTTTCATCTTTGATGCCTTTCTGGACAACATGGACAGAGGAACAGAAGGATACCTGTTCGATTTAATAGTGGACCTTCTAGAGCTTGAGATTAACTCGTTATTATCGTAGATATCAGTTTTAGCGTTTCTTTTCAATGATTTCAAGTATGAGTTGTCTTCACCTTCTCCCACGATTGGCTGAATGCTTAAGCTTGCTTGAGATCCACTGCGAGGAAGCCCCTGGTAGAGACTAGAGTGGGACATAGAACGAGGAACTTGGGGTTGGCTGAGACTGGCATGCGACCTGCAGCGAACCATCCCCGGTAATTGTTGTTGCTGTTGCATATATTGCATCTGCATTTGCATTTGCATTGGATTCATCATCATATTTTGACCATAGTAAGGTTGTTGCATCATGGGAGCGGCGCCTGGAGGACCGTACATCAGGTTTCTTCCTGCTGCCATGTATTGTTGTTGTTGTTGCGCCATCATGGCGTAATATTGTCTCCATTGTTCATAATATTGGCCCTGTTCTGGAGCCTGTTGGGCATGAGAAGCAGTGCTTTCTGATTCACCATCGGAGTCGGCATCCGAGGACGAATAGTCCTCACTATCCGAATAATCAGAGTCCGATTCGACCGGCCTAATAGTAGGATGCTGGTATTGACCATGAGATGCAATCTTTGGACTATCAAAAAGTGGAGCACCCGGGTCCAAAGATTGAGGTATTATATCTTCGGTCAAGGTAGAATCAGCCAAAATGGTAGTCTCGTCAAGAGTAGCGTCTCTCGAAGTCGGAATGGCAATTTTGGACTTGTATGCTTGTGGAGAGTCTTTAAGCGACTTGAATGGACTTGTAGGTTGGGAGGTCGAGTTCAGAGATTGATTAAACATTGGGAACGATTCCGAAGGGATTTCAGACTGAGGTCTTTTTCTAGCTTGTGGAGGAGGAGTCTTCATATTGACGATGCCGTTGGGAGTAGAAGGGGCCAGAGGACGATTTATGATACTATTATTCTTACTATGAGCATTCTGGGTATAGTTATGTGATTCTGACAGAGTACACGAAGAGTCGGACCCGGTGGCCAGAAAATCCGATCCAAAAGAATGGCTAGAGTTGTGGGTTTTTGAATGAGTTGGAGAAGGTTTTTGAAAAGAAGCCTTGGAGCGATCCAGAGATCTCAATTTTGATAAAAGTCCCATAGAATCAATCTATTGAAAACAGTTTAATTACGAACTTGAACTAGTGTTCAGAGTCAGATTGAATCAGAGACAGATTTAATCAAATTTAATTAGTGTGAGATCCGAGTTAGCTTGAATCACTAGTCGATTATGAAAATTTGAAGCTTGAATCAGTAGTCAACTTGAAGTTTGAATCAATAGTCAACTTGAAGTTTGAAAGTTAACTTGATTTTGACTCTTTTTTTGTAGGCTAACTATTTTGAACTGGATCGGTCAAATTGGAATCTAACAGCACAAATAACGAAACTGGATTTTAGATGATGATATCGAGAAGCGAATGTAGATATCTATCAACGTTTATATTTAATACTGTATAACCTCGTCTAGCTTGAAATTCGGTTTATTTCCCGACCAAAAATATGGCAGGATCGCTTTATATATAGAATTTTTCTTTTTCTTTTTTCGATACTACCACAGTGAATTAGAATATGCACAGAGGATGAAGGGTGCAGCATGATCAGTACCGCTAGGGACAAAGGATACGACGGGGATGGTACGACAGGGATGGACAGTAATTAAAGATATGTCGGAGACGGAAATAGTCTGTTTTCAAGCCTACAAGTGAAGAACAAGAAGTAGTCGTCACACTACTAAGAGACTCTAAGTCAATTTCTGACGCCTTGTGGATAATATCCAGGCTACAGGCAGACTAGGCTAGATTATTTTTAATTGGTGTGTTTATAGAACGGAAGGGGGAGAGAGAAGCTCATGACTTTTTATAGATTCCCGATTCGGCTAAAGAAAAACAGACCTAGTGAGGGTGGCTAAGTATAATGGCTGGAGAGATATGTGGGTTTAGGGATACTAGGGAGACAAGTCGGCCTTAGAGGAGTAGTAATATATATATATATATATATAATGTTAGCAGATTGTCATGTATAGGACTCACCTCGTGCAGCATCGATGTGTGAGAAATTTTACTGACAATTTTGTGTTTATTACTAATTTTAAAATTTCGGAGAGCTTTTTGTACCCAGGGCCGAGAGAATACAGAATACAGAATAGAGAGAGGATTAAGTGTGGGATATTCTGGGGGATTTATAGATGTTCGAGGCCGCAGGTAATGTGAGATAAGGCCATTATTTAATAGTTGTTGTTCTACTAGTAGCGATGGCGAGTTTGATATTGTGTTGTCTTGGAAATCTAAATACGAGATACTATGTGGGAAAATATAGAAATATAGAAATGTACATTCATGTTTCTGGATATAATAGTATACACATGAGTCTGGGTAGGGTCTGGGTAGGATCTGGATAGATTTACCACGGATTTGGAAATGTGTCTGTGGAACAACGTGTGCTTGACCCATTCAACAGACTATTCCGATAAATTGCCAATTCCACATTTCTGAAACGAAAAGTCGGCGGTTTCAAGAATCTGGTATTCATTAGTAGCTAGAGAGAGGATGTTCTAAGGTAGATTAGACATTTTCCGGTCAATAAGGGCAAATTTCAGCTCGTTCTTGCTTGCAAATCTCCACATCCTGGCTGAGTTCGATGCTCATTATGCCTAACCGGGTTATGTTCCTTCGGTCATAAATTATGCATTTCTATGTCAAATCGATGCGAATGTCGTTAAAATGTATGTAATTAATGTCGTGAATTGTTGCAAGAAATAATTACCGCATTGGGCAAAGTGAGATGGAGAAGATATCGGAGTTAGCGGGAGAAACGATACAATGTCGTGATGAGTTTATAAATGAAGTCAATAAGGAGCGTAGCGACTTAGTGACGATATATGATTCTAGAGCTTCTGGTGAGCTACTAACCATTAAGAAGAGTAGCGACTTAGTGACGATCTCTTTGTTTCTAGAGAGCTTCTGGTGATCTTCTAATCACTAGTCACTAATACTATCACTCAACTTCATAATATTACAATTGCTTTCTAATATCACAACATTAATGATATTGTTAGTACTATATAGTTTATCCCGCTAGTATATTCATCGTAGTATTAACGTCGAATTATTATAGTCAACCTAATACTCTTTCTTGGTACTAACTGCTAAATGGTTTATGATTCACTGACAAATGATTGATTTCTAGTATTCTTTGTAGCTCATTTCTAGTATCTCATTTCCAGAATGTTTTCTAGCAATTTCTAACCTTTTTTAACCCTTTCTAACTTTCGTCTAACCATTACTAACCATTACTAACCATTTCCATCCTCTGTATTCTTTCGTTTTGTCTACGAAATTTAAATTGTTCCACAATTTGTTGCGAAATTTCATTACTAATCTCTTTATCACCAATATGTCCATCAACGCTAGCGCTGTCACATACACCGAATTCAATTCTGATTTTAGTAAGATCCTTAAGCTCACCCAATGGGAGATCAATCCTGAGGTGCTTGGTGCAAATGAGATTCTTTTGGAATCTTTAGCTAGTCCTGTTAACCCTGCGGATTTGGCTCAATTGAGAGGCAATTATCCTTCTAAACCAACTGAATACTCCAATTTAGGCACGAAGGGGCCCGTTTATGTTGGTGGTAATGAAGGGGTCTTCCGGGTCACTCGTGTCGGGTCATCAGTGACAAAATTTGTCCCTGGGGACTGGTTGATTCCATTGTTGCCGAGTTTTGGAACTTGGCGAACTCATGTTGTGGCAGATCTCACCAAGCTGGACCCGTTAATTAAAATTTCCAGCGATGACGACCCACTTCTGTTGGAACTGGCTGCTACTATTAGTATCAACCCCGCCACCGCGTACCAGCTTTTGTTCCAATTCGTTCCCGAATGGAAATCTGACGGGACCGAGTTTGTTATCCAGAATGCTGGAAATTCTCAAGTGGCTAAATATGTGTCGCAAATCGCCAAACACTATAAGATCAACACTATCTCCGTGGTACGCGATGGCAAGTCACAAGGGGAAATCGACGAGTTGTATAGTTTGGGAGCAACCAAAGTTATTTCGGAGCTGGAATTGTCTGATCCTAACTTCGCAACCCATACTTTACGCGACATAATCGGGGACGGAACCGTCAGATTGGCCCTCAATTCCGTTGGAGGATCCACTATCCCCCACTTCGTCAAGGCACTTTCTCAAAATGGAGTGTTGGCTACGTTTGGAGCAATTTCAGGTTCAGATATCTCGTACTCCAGTGTTGACCAATTATTCAAAAATATCACTACTGTCGCTTTCTGGTTGAGTGCTAGCACCAGAAAGGATCCAGATTTCAAGATCAAAACCATCAATGATTTGGTAGATCTTTACAAGAACGAGCAAATTAGCACTCCCAAATTCAACCATGTTCACGTGGACAATCCAGACGCTTTATTAACCGATTTAATGACCAGTATTTCTAATTCAAAAAACGGGAAACAAGTTCTTATTTACAAGAAAGAGTTCTGAAGAGAACCACAAGCCATAAATGACAAGAACCATTTATAATTACGAGAATAGGTGAACGAAGATTCTCAAGAGTTAAAGGAATACTTTTGTTCCATTTTATTTAATAGACCAGTGTTTTATAGTACGTTTCTCATCAATATTTACGAAACTAGACTCATCAATATTTTACAAAACTAAAATTACCTCGCATTAGGTTCAAGATCTGGGGATGTCAGAATAGATCTCAAGTTCATAAACGATATATGAGAAATACTTCACTAACTATCCTCTACGGTCAGAATAACGCTTTTGCTTATACTAAATCTTCCCTAATAGTTACATTCGTCGCTCCGCTCCGAATTTCTCAATAAATATCATAATACTCTATACAAATCCCATTATACACTAGTTATTACTTGCTGCAGGACTAAAATCCAACCAGTTCCAATTCTCACCCGAACCGGAATGGGGATTTATAGTCAAATTCGAAGGGTTGTGATGGTTTGAAGGAGGATCATACATTAATATCTCGTCGTTGACTCCGGATTGGCCTTCGAAATCAAAGTTGTTGTTGTCGCCAATTGTAAAAGACTCCGATTGAAACAAGTTTATATTTAAAAGTTTATCGATCTCGTCAATTTTAAAGTCGGTGGAATTAGATGCGTTGGAAGGTTGCGATGGCGACATGTTTGATTGGTGGTGGTTTTGGTTTGCATGGTTCTGGGGATTTTGCGATGAATGAGTGAAGTCAAGAAATGTGTCTAGATTCATCATATCGTCGTTGTTGTGGTCTTGGGGTGAAATGTTTACAAAGTTTATGTGGTCTGAGTTTGGCGTTGTTTGCTTTGGTTCTTTAGTGTTCTTGGACACATTCATGAATAGATTGACGTTGTTGTTCGATATAGCCCTGTCTGTGGTTTTATTAAGAGGCCTCAAAACTCCGTGCAACTTGTAAAACAATCCACATGCGTTACATAATAAGCCGCCGTTGTTTGACTTCCTCCAGAGGGGTGTTGTTCGAGTCTCGCAATTTGTACATTGGAGAACTTTCTTTGGTAGGGATTTGGATGTGGTCATTGGTTGAGATTTGTAGTCCAGCTTTAATGTGGACTCGAGGGAGTTTATATATGAGGACAAAAATCCGTTGGCATCATTACCTTTAGACAAGTCGTCCTTGTCCTTTGTTGTGGACGATGCTGACGATTTCGATGAAGATGATGTGAAACCTGTTATGCTGGATTCGGGTGATATTGCTTGGACGTTGGCGGTAGGGTTGTTGTTCTGGTCATATTCTTGTTGGGAGATTCTGCGGATATGGGCCACGTAGTCAAACTCGTCCAAGTTTGGATCGTTGGTGGATTTCCCACCTGTGGACGAACTTCTAGGTTTGGTCACCCCTCCTTTTTGTATAATCTTTTTGTTTTGGATTCTCCAGGCGATGTTGCTGATACGTTGGCTGTGAGGAAGGTAGCTCTTGTGCTTGTACATTTTGTAGACCTGAAATGATGAGTTGTCGTGGTCGGAGATTAAATCGGAGATGGACGGTGTTTGGGTGGAGTTGGCGCCAAATGTGTTCTTAGGGACGTTGTTGTCACTAAACTTATTGAAACTGCCGCTTGTGTTGTTGAACGTTCCATTAATACCGTTTCCACTGCCCTTGGCAGCTACTCTCCTCTCTTCTAAAGACATCTAATAAGGACTATAAAAAAAACAAAGTATGACTAACTGAAAAAATTAGAAATCAATTAATTTCTACTCCTGGGAATCCATTTTTTTAGAGCGAAACATCTTCACCGCAACGTTAAAAAACAACGGTTAAGGAACCTTAAATAAACATCCACGCCGCAATATTTAACATTTATGGGGAAATAAAAATAATCGCCACCGCAATATTAAATGGGACATGACACTCAATTGGAATTGCCCCACTCATTTTTGCCTAATGGTTTGGGCCTCACATTTTGAATCATTGATTTGTAGAATTGGTGGGGTATTCTAGAGTGAACATCCGACACATCCTAACTATTCCAGTGGGACATATGTGTAGTAACACTAACGTTGGGTCACTGTCTAGTGGGAAATGTTTGATGCTCGGCTCGGAGTTTTCGGGTTAAAACTCCGAAAATGGCCTTTACCAAATATCCTCAACAAATTTATGGTTGTTCCTGTCAAGGTAGTGGGGCAGTACTTGATGAAGTGTTGCTGGAATTCCCAGTCTACACTGATCGTTTGCACCAATCGTTTGCGCCAAGTACCAATAGTAATCCCTTAGTATACATAGTATAAATCATCTCATTTTATCAGTAATCTTACTGAGGCTCTAGCATCTCCAAACAATGCCTGTTTGAGGGTTCTAATCCATTTGTAGATAATAGCTAAGTAGTGTCCATATAACTATCGTTAGTTCAGATGAAACTGATTCTTTGATTCGATTTGATTTGATTTGATTCGATGTTCGTTTTAAGGTTCGACTTGGTCAATGATAGTTTGATGCTCGACCACTAGAGATCTAGATAATGTCTCTCGCAGGACCCACTGTAAAGTTAGCGGATTTTCTTCTCTTGCTAAACTCTGGAGTACTAGAGGAATTTTGATCTCGCTGGACTCGTTCAGTGTCTTGGAAAGCTTGAGGAATTCTTCTCTCGAAGACTGGACAGTTATGAACATTTCTTCTCACGTTAAACACGTTCAGAAGCTCACTCAAAGGTCACATTTCTGTTCGATTTCGCAGCCAAAGAAACGTCTCTTGTCAATTTCTTTGTCAATTTCCAAGAACAAAACATCCACACTCCGAATTCACTGGTAACTTTCCGGACTTTTATATACGGAGCTATACAGTCTATCAAATACTTCGTATATGTCCTTGTAGAATCTCGTTAGATATATGATAAGATATTACACTGATATTGATTGGGTAGTAGCAGTAGTCACCAAGTTATATCCAACACCAAACTTCATAATCTATATGTATTCAAGTACTTGTAGTGGAATGATTATACTAACAGAATTATTATAGTAATGAATTCTTATACTAACGGATTCTTATACTAACGGATTCTTATACTAATCAACTTTTATACTAACGACTCTAAAAACTCATTATATTCGCCTTCGCACGACCGTATATGAAATAGTTCAAATTCAATAACCAGAGATGAGATAACTCCAACGATGGCAGACAAAGTAAAGGAGGTTAATCAATATTATCATCTCAAATCAAAGTATATTGGTGTTGGTAATCCTGATACTACCAGAGAAGAGTTTTTGAGCAATGTTCGAAAAGATACTTATGCCAGTCTAGCCCATCATAAACCTTTATTGCTTTACACATCTCTTGGATTAGGGGAGAACGAAGAAACTGTCAGACAAGATATGATTAAGAAAATGGCAGGCCCAGGTAGATAGAAAGTATAAGTTAAAATAAGTTGAAAAAGATGAAGTTAAAGTAAGTTCAAATGATGAAAGCTAATATAAGTCCAAATCAGTGGATCTCAGTTCAGTAGAGGTTACTATCAAGAAAGAATCAGTTTACAACTCAAATACGCTTTGAATGTCTTAAAGATAACAGGCCAGGTAGATAGAAAATGATGAAAGTTGAAGTCGCCAGAGGTTGAACAAGAAGGGTAAAAGACCTTAACATAGGAACCATAAACGGAGACGACGTTGCTAACCACTTTGAACAAAACCATACAGTTTAAAAGAATTTCTGTTTATTTCTTATTAGTGGATGCATCTCCTGGATAATGAAGCTTTCGAATCAAGACCGTTAAAGAATAAGGGATCTATTGAAACCCGAATGAGCATAAACGATATATTTAAAACCCCGAATGAGCATAAAAGATTTATTACAAACCCGTATGAACTATAAACAGTAATCAATGGATACGGCAATCTACACCGATACTCGAAGTACTCAACAACATAAGAACGGGAACAGAAGTATAAAATAGGGTACTTAGCGACGCCTATTACACAGATCAAAAGGGTCACAATTACAATTTATATAGCATCCACATATTAATTTCTTGGGATTGCATGGTATTAAATAGTTCACCAGCACGGGTTCAATAATGTCTTTATTAGAATAAGATTAACTATATAGAGTGATTATTAGAATGAGTACAACAGTATTATCTAATCGTTATCAGAATGGAAACAATATTGTGTAAAGCTTCATTTGTTCATTCATTCATTCGCTACGCTCACTCACTCACCCAATCAATGGTGCAGATTCATCAGTAATTGATCTTTCCGGACTCAAAGAACCGGTAATAGCAGCTACCAAACTCAAAACTAATAAAATACCAGCAATGATAAACGCAAAGATCCATTGCAAAGCAAACAACTTAGTAAACAATTGACCAAAGGCCAATCCAAACACCAACATCGAAGAACTCAATCCTACACCCCAATCATTATATGCAAACAAAAACATCCCTGGAACGAGCAAGAAGTCCCAGATCAAAACATTTGCAATAATACGGCCAACGAACTTGTGGACATGGAACAATACAGCCCCATTCCAGAAGATGGCAAACATCAACCACGAAAGTGGCAATGCAGCCGTCGACAAATGGATCAACACCCAATTGGTGATAGGCTTGATTCCATACGTCTTGTGGCCAAAGTACAACGTCAAGATGTTGAAGAAATTGAGAATCAACACCACTTCACTCCAGAAGAAATGTTTCTTCGCAAACAAGATGGACCACAAGAACGAAAACACGTTGAACACAGTAAAGTGCCAGCCCACATGGCGTGTAGCATCCACCCTCACGGCAGAGTCCATGTTAGGGACAAAGATTTGCACAATAAAACTGACCTGCAAGATATATAACAAGATCCAATAAACAAACGTGACAATAATGTTGGCTGTAAAAGGGGTATGGTCAACGTGGAAAGGACTGTCGTGGTCAAATGGCGACCTCCCTACCAAGTAACGGAGGTTACCATACATAGATAAAATCAAGGAGACTATAGTAGTCACCTTGTGAGTAGCGATATCATTAGAAGTTGCCATTTTGGAGTAATCCCCAATTATTAAAATCTGCCAATTGTCACCTTTTATAGATTTCCCCGTCTCGGATTTCCTAGATCTAAATTATATCATGATATTTTAAAGTTGCTATTGCTGTGGGTGCGAAAACCAGTTAAAATACGAGTAGAGAGGGAGAGATCGTGGGGCAAGATAACGGAAACGAGCTAATATAGGGAGGTAACTATAGGGAGAACATAGTGGGATGATATTATGAGAGATTAGTGGGATAATATATTTCACATATGCTAAAGCTCGCTGGTTTCAGTTAGTTCTCGTAGCTCTACTTATAGTTATAAATGTCGCGTTTTTAGACTGCTCAGTTTCGTATAATAATTCTTATGGTAGTTATGTATCGTTTAAACTGGCAAACATGTGAGAAAGAGTATAGTTACAATTATAGAGTATAACTAGTGTGCTAAGAGGAGACTAATATTTGCATTTACCACAATATGAATTAATAAGTGACTGAGGTAGCAAATGAACGAATGAACGAATGAATTAACAAACGAATGAATTAACAAACGAATGAACGATCAGACAGTACTTTAGAGCTCATACTGATAAAATGTCCGATCGCTCCTTAGAACTATCAGACAAAAATATAGAACTCGTGCTGATAGCGCAAATTCTTACCCTTTTTGTAGTGCTCGACTGTGTTTTTACTCTCCAGATTACTGAACTACTTAGATTACTTAGTATACTGGGTGTGACGAAGTATTCAATACTCTAATAACAATAAATATCACTAAATATCACTAAAACGAATACTGAACGTAGCAAAAGTATTCAAGAATTATAAATATGTTCCATTAAATCTCGCTGATATTCACTAGTCTTCAACTCACTAAATCTCTCGAGATTACGTAAGCAACACTCCATGTTGAATATTGTTGGTAATAACCCCTTAATATCACCGAGAATCTGTGTATGATATAATGGGAGCTACTACAAGTTAGTCTAGATGATAAATTAGTTATTTGATCCAGTAATTCTGATCATTATTCCACTAGCCAAATCTACTGTTGCAAGTGTACTGCATATAATGTTGAATCTCAATATTTAAGAACCTATAAAACTAGAAAATTTGCAACTTTTTGAACTCAAAGAACTAAGAGCAAAGAGAGCAACACTTCGGCTTGTGCTCAACAGGAGTACAACAATAGTCTGATGGTCATTTGTTGATTCATTGATTCGTTCACGTATCTAATCCCATTCGCTACGCTCATGGCCTCGTTTACTCATGGCCTTATGGCCTCACTAACATGTACCACGGTATGACTTTTTATGTTTGCCATGGCCTGTCTCAGGAACATCCAAAATAGCATGTTGTTGTTGCTTCAAATCTTCAACTCCATTTGAAGCAATTGACAACAATAAGTCATAAATGGCATTTTTATCCTCGGTCTCAGATCCTCTTGCAGCCATAACTTCACGTACTGTCGTACACGCATCGACCAACAACTCAATCGATAAAACTGACTCCAGCATCAACTTGTCCAACAAGTTCAAAGTGACCGAATCACGCACCACTACTCTCAAGATTTCCTTTTCGGTTTCATCAGGACTCAAATGGTAGTTTGGAACAATATATCCCTTGTTTCTCAACAAAAGCGAGAATATCGACTGGGGAATCTCCGGAAAGTTTTCTCTGATCTTCTTGGAGAATCTGAACGCAACTACTGGCAACCCTGGCTGGAACTCTTCGTTGGCGATGTTTTTCTTCTTGTGTTTCAAAGAATCATCGTGGGGACGAGAATAAATCTCCGCCTTTTTCTTGGGGTCAACCTTGTGATGAATCACCGATAAAACCTCAAAGTATCCCGACTCTTGCAAGAAGTTCGACAATAACCTCGCGTTGTTGATACAACTATCAAAAATCTTGGTGTATCCCTCTCTTCCGAGAGTCAAGAAGTTGTAGTATTGAATAATCACAGGGAATCCGGGTCTGGAGAAGTTCAAACCAAACGTTTCTTCAACACCCCCCAAATAATCCAATGAGAACTTAAGTGATTTTGGTAACAACGATTGATCTTTCCAAATAACCCAACCCAAACCAGCAGAGGTCAAGCCGAATTTATGACCCGAAGTGTTGATGGAGTCGACTCTTGGTACGGAAAAATCCCAGTTCAAATGAGGATACACAAACGGAGCAACAAAACCACCAGATGCACCGTCCACATGGATTCTGACATCGATCCCACGTTCTTCTTCGACCTCGTCCAAGATCTTGCAAATCTTATCAACCGGCTCAAAAGCTCCGGTAAATGTCGATCCAACAATCACAAAAATCCCAATTGTGTTTTCATCAACTTTTTCCTTGATCTTGGTAGTATCGATCAAGTGGCCCGACTCCTCGGTGATATGGATCAACCGGTTTTCCACATCGAAATAACGGGCAAACTTTTCCAACGCAACTTGAGCACACGATGCCATCAAAATGTTAGGGTTCTCTGTAGATTTACCCTCAGCCTTACGTCTTTCCTGCCATCTCTTCTTTAACGCAAGTCCTGCCAACATAATCGCTTCCGACGACCCGGTGGTTGCGGTACCTGTCGTGTTTGTAATATTGTTCCCCTTACTATCCTTCGTAATGGGAGCGTTCCACAAATTGGACAAGATACTAACACATCTCTGTTGAAACTCAATCAACGAAGGATACTCGTCATTGTCGGCCAAGTTCTTGACAATATTATCTGCGATCAACCTCATTTGCGTGTCGTCCACACGAGTATTGACAAACGAAGCCAAGTTCAAACTAGGCTTCCCATCCAAAGACAATTCCTCATTAAGGTAGCTATAAATCAAATCGCTCGACGAAGACTGCTCAGGAATCTCATACTTTGGAACAGAAACATTCGAGTCATATCTACTAATATAATGTTCTCTGTTAGTCAAGCCCGTTTTATGGCTTGCCTTCAACAACTTGGCTTCCAATTTTTCGGCATTGATGTGTTTGCTTAAAGTCATGATTGCTGTGGGAAATTATTTGGCAGAATGAGACATTTTGCAGCCTTTTTATAGGGCCAAGCTAGTGTAGGAACCAGAACCCTAAATATAAATAAGTATAATCCCTCAATTGTACGCTCACCTCGATTGTTATTAAAGTTTGCTAAGGTGTCAACTAGCGCCAGCCGCAGGCGATCATGGCGTTGAGTTTGCTGTTTATTCGGGAATAAGTTGCATTGGGATACCTCTCCGGCTACCGGCTAATATTCACGGGGTCAAATAAAGGGATCTCGTGGTGGTTAATTGCGGAAATGTCGGATGTGGGGGCAGTAATGTCGCAACCATGTCGTCATTATTAGAAAGATGTTGCATTGAAAAGAACACTTTTAAATTTAAACAAAATCGCCTAACTTAGGGACGATGATCTCTTTAATATGAATGGATTGTATACTTTTAAATACTAAATAGGTGGTCTAATGGGCTCCGCGTTGGGTCTTGCTATAGACCTTTGTGTCCTGCATATACGTGATATAATTGTTCCTGTATATACTCTTTGTGGGAGTGTCAAATATTTCACTCCGTGTCGTAAAAATGCGACTCACGAAATGAAAGAAGGCACAATTTAGAACTATTTCTTATATTTGACAATCATCATTACAATGATGTTGAAATTTGATTGATGATGACATTGAAGATGATGTGATTCAGTCTGAATTAAAGAAGTATATGTTTAGGAGATTCTGAAGAATTGTGGTCACAAGTTAGCTTAAAGTAATCTCATAGTAAGCTCTGGAAGAGAGCTTTTAAAGCTTTAAAGCTGTTGGATGGGTGAGTTTGTTAAGATTCGTGACATTCTCGTCATTGAATACTCAATTGACTTCCTACCGTGAAACCTTTCATTCAATTCCTCCATTGTATCTCTTTTACTCTGAAATTGACCGAATTGAACCCATATTATGCCTATTCAAAGAGTCTACATGAATCTACCATTACTCTCTAATCCTTTCCTTACACCACCTTCACTAATACTCTCTACATCACTATTTCATCATCATCGTTGCGGTATATTAATTTATTTATATTTAAGCTAGAACGTTCATATTAACAAGGTTCACGAAGTCATAAGAAGCATAAACTAAATTACACTAAATTTACTCAACATCGTCGAATTTTTGGTCAATCAAGTCTGGAATGTCTTCGTCACCAGCACCTGGGATTTCGGTTGGAGCCTTACCAGCTTGGATTTGCTCGGCCAATTTTCTCAAGATTTCCAAGTTTTCAGCACCTAATTGAGGTAAGATTTGTGGGATCAATTGAGTAACATCCTTTTCTTGTGGGTAACCAGTGAAGGCAAAAGTGTTGTGGGCAGCAGCACCTTGAACACCAACTCTGTTGAAGTGTAAAACCTTACCGTCTTCTCTGAAGAAGTTGGCTTCTTCAACACCTTCGACTTTGGTGGCCTTCATTTTAACTAAAGCGTCAATCAACTTGGTGTCGTCTTGTTCGGTCTTGATGACCTTTTTGGCCTTGACTCTTGAACCACCGACCTTCTTGGCGGCGGAGTTTTGTAACTTGGCTAATTTTTCAGGATCAACAGGCATTTTGGTGTTTGTAATTAAAGTACTGAAGCGTTACATTTTCTCCAGAAGTTGTTGAAAAATCGTCGAACTTGCAGGTTCGTCGCAGATTTTTTTTTTGGAGTAAAGACACGACTTTGTATTTTGGTTGAGGGGGCACGCATAGTCACTGAGAACGTACCGACTTAGTGATAATTCCAGCTTCTAGAAATGAAATCACAAAGGAGAGTGGAATTAGACTTAGTGACAATCTCTCGGCTTATAGTAAACTACTTGTCTTTAATTAGCATACGCTAAGTCGCTACATTCTTAAGTCGTGCTGAAGAACGATCAGACAAATATGTCGATCTCCTGACGCAAATGGTTGCACCATCAGGACAAGGTGTATAATATTGTCTGATCGTTTCATTCATAGATCTGAGATATCTATAATCTCTGTAGAGTCATTCTAAAACTCACTAGAATCATTCTAAAACTCACTAGATTCTCTCTAAAATCACTAGATTCTCTCTAAACCGCCCTAAATTCTCTGTAGAATATGGTCAGGGACTAAAAGTTATTGTTTCACCAATGATGATTATAAATAAGTCGATCGGATCTTTTATAACCTCAAAAACTTCACTCCCAGGGCCATGTTTTACTATCCTCATTTTATTGAATAGTGGAGACATTTATAGTCATGTGACTTTATCGAATTGAATTTAACAACCCTAACAGAATTTTACAGTAAGAACGAATGATCTGTTCCACAAATTACTGAGGCAATTCGTACTGAACTCATTTATTACCTCACAAGATCAGTAGAGCTATTGCGAGACTTGTAGATAGTGAAGTGAAGACTCTCATAAATAATACCTTCTCAATACTATAGAGCTCTAAATCTTCTAGAGATATCAAAATCTTATAGAGCCATCAAAATCTTATAGCATTTAAGTCTTGTAGAGTCATCTAAATCTTACAGAGCTCTCAAGTTTTTTAACCTTTTCTTATAGATTCCAAGCATTGTCCCACCTCTAGTCTTTATTATTGTCACACTACTAGAACCTCGTCTATCTGCAGGATCCCCGCCAAACATAATATATCCAATGGCTACGTTTCAACATCATATATCACTTTTCAATGATCGTTGACATGTTTAGATATCTCAAGTCACAATCCTTCAAGAAGTATATCCCTGACTGGATCATCGCGATCATCCTGTCTGCATACTTTTTCTTTATTGGAGAACATGCTCGTCCATTCAATCGTCAATTCTCATTGAATGACTTGACAATCTCCCATCCTTTTGCAGTTCATGAAAGGGTGTCAGGAATTGCATGCATCTTGTTGGCTACTATTATTCCGCTGTTTGTGATTTTCATAGCTTCGCTCAAGCACTATCCATCGCGTCATCAATTTTTCCATAACTTGCAGATCTCCATACTTGGGTTGGTGATAGCATTGTCTCTTGACGGAAACCTCACTGATATTCTCAAGAACTGGATCAGTAGACCGAGACCGGACTTTCTTGCAAGATGTGGACCTGCTCAAGGAACTCCTCGTGACATTTTGGTCGACGTCAGTGTGTGTACGGCACCTCTAGGACATCCAATTTTCGTTGATGGTATGAGATCAACTCCTTCAGGACACTCTTCCATAAGTTTTGCTGGTTTCTTATACTTGACTCTCTGGCTCTGTGGCCAATACAAATTGTTTACAAAAACACACCCCCTTTACAAATACTTGGTCTCATGTTCACCACTCCTTCTTGCAACATATGTGGCATTATCCAGAACTCAAGATTACAGACATCATTTCATGGATATCTTCATGGGAGGCTGTATCGGAATATTCTTTGCTATTGTGGTGTATAATAGATATTTCGAGTCGATCTGGTCTGAAGAAGCAGGAAGTCCTGTTGATGAGGAGGTAGAAAGTATCTTACCAAGTTGAGAGTTTAATACTTGATGTTCAAGTGATGAATATGAGCTAGATACCACTAGACACGAGTTTATGGGTACAACTAGATATCACTAGATATAAGTCGATGTATACCACTCGCATTATGCTGCTCTAAGTGGCCATAGCATAACTAGACGAGATACAACACACAATTCCCTAAAAGTTAGAGCTGTATATATTAGACTGTGAAAACGACATCTTACAATCTAGTGACTCGTATTCTTTTGCTATGGTCTGCTATGAGTTGATGTAGTATTTGTGAAGTCACTTTGTAAGGCAAAATAAATACATCACCAGGTTTATAGGTAAAACTGACCCAAACTTGATAGTTAATACTCCCACTTGATATCCAAGCCCTATGGATATTCATAGTATGTAGATTGATCTCGTGAACTTACTGTGGTGTTAGTAATTAATACAAAACTCTTGAAGAATTAATAGCAGTAAAGTAGCTGAACCGGTGAATCCTCAACGTCTTGTGACCATCCTTAATTATTTACATTTATATTATTCCATCTTTTAATGAGCCTATTCTCCATTAAGTATTCATATTGTCCGAGTGTAACTAGTTCAGAGGAATTCCCCATCATGTTAACACATCCACCGAATTGCTGCTAGTTAATTATCCGCTTTTACTCGTTAAGTATTTGCAGCTACTCTTTAGTGATTCCCTTCTACTCGTTAATTATTCATTGCTCCTCATTAGTAAATATCCACTGCTCCTCATTAGTAATTCTCTACCTCGCTTATCACTAATTATTCGCTACCTCGCCCTAACTCTAACTCTCCAGGCTTGTTGCAATTTTGTTACACCAAATATGAAACAATTCTCAAAATGCTGCAAAACAAATTTCACACCTGTTTCATTCTGCTTCTGTTCACTATATATATCATGGACCCGCCCTGAATGTTTAAAATGCCTAGCTGAGCATAATTAACACTATGGAGGATATTACCATTCTTTTGACACTAACTTCGACCTATACTATGAATTCGGCGGCAAGTTCTACTAGTGTAACGCCCAAGAATCCGGTGAATTACATCACCACTACTTTAGTTACCGCTATTGCAACCATGAGATCTTCTGTTTCGGAACTTTCTTCTATGAAACCTTCTACTTCTCCTTCTACTTCTCCTTCTACTTCAGCGTCTGTATCCAGCACAATTACAAGCGCTTCTACATTGGTGGACCATTCCACGTCTCCCCCTTCAGTACTACCCGGTATGATTAACGGGATAGTTTCTAAAGATTCAAATAAGTCCTTACAGTTAGGTTTGGCGGTGGGAATCCCCATTGCGGTGATTTCGTTGTTTGGACTCACGGTTTTTATCTTTCTATTGATGCAAAAACGCAAGTTCCGAAATAAGAACATTGACCTGTATCCTAATGATCCTAATTACATCTTTGATTGGACAAAAGAAGACTTGGAAGCACCCAAGAATCCTCCACATCAAGAATCTTTTTCAAATACCTCGGAAGCCGCTACGTTGACAGTTCCAAAGAGAAACGTATCTCAACCTTCTGTCAAAAACTACGTAAAAGATCGATACAGCAAGGCTATAAACATTCACGACGTCAGAGACGATATTTCGGATTCCCAGGTGAAACCACCACAGAACTTTCGAGACTCGCTCTTGTCTCCAATGTTTCTCAAACGTTTCAAGTTGTCCAGAAGCCTGCCGGATAAAATCAAGGCACAATCGGCGTATGTTGAGGAGTTTCCTGTGCCTCGAGACAAGAAGAATTTGAAACTCTTGCCAATGATCGCCAAAGAATCCGACAAGGAGCCGCTGAAGGAAACGTACATTGTTACTCGATGCTACGAGAAGAACCTCAAAGACGAACTCACAATAAATCTTGGCTCCTTGGTTCATATCTTGGAGATGTTCAGCGATGGATGGTGCAAAGTGGAACTCATTGGTGGTGGGAAAGGTTTGGTTCCATTCATGTGCCTACAATTGGTCTGAAAAAGTATGCTTTTCCTAAATAAATATTTCGACATAGGAATACAGGAAGGTTAGACGTACTACAAATTGTATCGTAGTAGAGTTGGTGACGGAAAAATGTAATTTTCAATAAAGTCTGGAAGCATTTAATTCTCCATAACTTTTGGAAGCATTTAATTCTCAATAACGTCTGGAAGCACCTTGTTGGTTAGGGTCCAGGTTTGAATATTGAGGGTTTCCCTGGTTTACATGTGGGTAAGGTTGTGGAGCACCATTACCTTGCTGAGGTTGATACTGATACTGATACTGGGCCTGGCCCTGGTTTTGTTGGTTGGGGTATCCTCTAACGGCAGAAGGAGGGATTCCAGGTTGAGATGGGTTTCTAGGAGCTCCAGGTCTTTGCTGTGCATTCTGACCCCCTTGGTTGGGGTATTGAATGTGACCTGGTACTGGTTGAGGTTGAGGTGGTGCACCTCCATATTGTTGATGTGGTGGTTGGTTAGAAATTGGGGCTTGTGGTAATTGTTGAGGACGGTACTGAGGTTGGTTAGGATGTTGCTGTCTCTGTTGAGGAGGTGGCCCCTGTCTTTGTTGAGGAGGCGGACCTTGTCCTTGTTGATGATGTGGAGCTTGTCTTTGTTGTGGAGGTGCTCCCTGTCTCTGCTGAGGAGGTGGGCCCTGACTTTGTTGTGGAGGTGGGCCCTGTCTCTGTTGTGGAGGTACTCCCTGTCTCTGTTGAGGAGGAGCCCCCTGTCTCTGTTGTGGAGGAACTTGTTGATTTTGAGGAATATATTGCAACTGTGCTGGATGGGCACCTTGTTGAGGGTATTGTGCACTGTTGCTCCCTTGTGGTGGAGCTTGTTGTTGGTACTGTTGTGGTTTTTGTTGATGTTGAGGTGCTTGTTGCTGTTGAGGTGCTCGTTGCTGTTGAGGTGCTTGTTGCTGTTGAGGTGCTTGTTGCAGTGCTTGTTGCTGTTGGACTCCCGAAAATTGTGGTATGGGCGCAGATGAATTGACAGGATTATTACTGGGTACCCTTTTTCTTTCAGGGGACGCAAACCTAGGAATCACATTTTGAGAACTATTCGGTGATGTGATATACTTAGGTTTGTGAGCCTGGGGCATTGAATTATAGGGTGGTTCCATGGCGCCGTTTTTAACAGGCTCATGTGGATAGCCTGGGCTTGGTTGCGAAATACTCTCATTCAAATCATACTTTGGTCTTGATTTTGGTAAGTTGAGACCGTGTGTAGGAACTGGAGGTGGAGAGCCATTTTCATCTTCGCTATCGGAAAAGCCATTGAAACTGCTAGGGTTGATGGGCCTTGCTTGGTGGAGCGGACGACTACTACCTGATTGATCAACGGATTTATTGAACTGCTCGTTAAACTCGTGGTACTGGGTCATTGGTGAGTGGACCGAGGAGTAACTGCTGTTTCTATCGCCGTAAGTAGGAACAGGTAATTTGTCGCTCAAGCCAGACAACGTTGATCCAGAATGTAACATGCCAATTTTCCTTGTATCAACCTTGTCGGAATCTTCAGAATCAGACGCAAAATCAGGGTCGCTGAATAAGTCTTCATCACCCTTAGGGTAAACGTTTTGGTCCAAGTCGAATTGACGAACGTTAGACGGAAGTTCGTCTTCTGAGAATTTTTCATGAGATCCATTCAACAATTCGTTTCTGTCTGTATGGAATTGGTCTGAAGGGCTTTTAATGTCAGAGTATTTCTGGTAAATATCCGCCAACTGAATCGACTTGTGGTTTTCTCTATTCGTTCTTTCGGTACTGGAGTCTGGAGCTAAGTTTCTGTTGGGCAACAAGACTGGAACTGGAGGGTTAGATGCTCCAGACACGTTTATAGACAAATCATGGATATTCTTTGTGATTTTATTGGAGTCATCCGAGGAATAGGAGTACAGTCTTTCTTGGGGTGGTAACGAAGGTGCATCCCTGAGTTGTGCATGGCCCGGTGCTCCATATGATTGAGCAGGTTGCCCATTTTGTGAAGGATGTTGCCCGTTCTGTGGATGTTGTTGTCTAAATTGGTTTTGGGTTGATCTTGGTATATCGAATGATTCTTTAACTGGGGTAGATCTCGGGGTGGCGTTCCTACTATTAGGGTTGCTCAATGAAGAAATAGCACCCACAACACCTCTCTGGCTTCCGCATCCCTCGTAACCACGGTCCAACTTCGATTTCAAAATTCCTTTAATGTTACTTGTCCATACATTGACATCCCAGTTAAGGAAATCATGCAGTGACTTGACCAACAGTTCTATATCGCTAACTTCCAAATAGTGAACAAATGGTAATGTAGGTAAGCCAAACAAAAGAGATTCAGGGTCAATTTTATCGGCCTTCAATCTCTTAGGTCTTCCGTATAATCCAAATGAGTCAAGCAAAGGAATCAAAAATCTGATCAAGGTGTCAAATCCTGGAACCGACGAATGTTGTTCCGGCATAAGGAATATCGAGGTGTTTTTAAAATCGTCAACTGCTTTTTTGGAGACTTTGGTGGAAACAGACGGAGACTTGAAGTTAATGAATGCTTCCATTTTCAACATCGTACTATGATCAATAAGTTGGTGTGCTTGCGGGTATATGGCGGTAACGGAAGAAGCATTTGTAACCACAGCCATAAGATGTTTTTTCTTCTTTTGGTCGTTTTCGTAGAAGAGTACTCTTCCAGGCACGAATTTTTTACGTTTATCGGTACATGGTTCAACCACAGCATAGCATCTTTTCCAAGCCATCCCAGACCCATAACGGATCGAAACCCAGTCTTCGTGGTCAAACCTTTTCTCGGCCAACACGGTTCTGATATCAGAGAGACGGGATCCACGAGCCGAAAGAAGAGCTCCAGTATATGCTTCTTGCAATGAAGAGTATTCAAAGTTAGCTAAGCGCAAGGCCGAGTACCACGAAGTGAGATCAGCATAAGACTTAAACTGAAGGATATATCTATTTTTCAAAGTTGTCGATACGATAACAACGTTATCCAAATTCTGTTTAGCGGCAGGTAACGATTTCATTGCGTTGTATACCGAATCGGTGAAGTTGATGTAGTTTGGTTTCGACGACGTTTCCAAGAGTGCTTCGGGGTTGTTTCTGAACTGGGCCAAGTTGGCGGCGTCCCAGTAGGCAAGCTGATTTCCAGTCAAGATCCCATAAACCTCCTTCCATTCTCTGTCGGCTGGTTTTCCGTCTCCGTTCAAATCATAATATAACATAAAGATCCCTTCCTGATAACGACGGTGAGATTGGGAAGATAATAAGGTCACAATCGGAATCAATTCTGGCGACAAATCATCAAGCAGTTCTCCGCCAAAAGTTGGAATCGTCGACGGGCGCGGTGACAAAGAGTCCGGTTTCCTCGGCGACGAGTTAGCCGATCCAAATCTCTTCTTAACGCTATTCATCGTGTGGGTAGTGGTATCTATAGGGGAGAAAACAACAAGATTTCAAGATATACCGAAAAAAGGGCGTGCTAGAATCAAGAAAATCTGGAGAAACGACACTACCAATCTTAGATTATAAAGCACTGCTAGAACATATCGAGGGTTGTTAGCCCTTCTTCAGAGTTAATTAGATTTGAGGGAGGATGTAACCGTTGAGCGATTCTAGTCTTACTCGACGGTTACAACCTGGACATCAGAAGTTTGGAGCTGCGTGGTAGCAAGTCAACTATTGGTAGCAAATAAGATCTGGGGGCTCTTCCGGGAAAAATTTGTCAAATCGACGTTAGAGATCAATTTCAGCAAACGCTAGCCGCTAGCAATACAGAACTAGAGGCATAACCTCGCCATCTATTGTTCGACAGATCGATGATTTTGTGGCTCTTCAAATTACAATGCTAGGCCAGCCAAGAAGTGGTTTGTTGTCGTTTGCCGAGTCCAGTTTTTGAAAGTTCATATTTGGAGATATGTAGAGCATATTTGGAACAGGCTTTCTTGTAATTGAGTCTTGTTTATGTAGATATGGTGACTTCTCATAACCTTTGTTAAATAGTCGAGCGAGGCTTTGGAGATTAATGTGGAGGAAGGTATGAGATCGGGATTAATTCCGTTTGGGGAAGATTTCCTCCGGAATAGGGAATTTCCTCTTTGGGCACACACGTCATTGTACAGAAAGAAGTTCGCTAACGAATATTGAGCGAAGCGAAGTATTTGTGAATATGAAGGTTTTGAATAGAATACTGAGAGAAGCGAAGTATTTAAGTGAATTTGAAGGTTTTGAATAGAATACTGAGAGAAGCGAAGTATTTAAGTGAATTCTATTGACTTCTAGTGAATTATAGTGAATATAGTGACTTCCAGTGAATTATAGAGTACTGTAGTAACTTCTCGTTAATTCTAGTAATCTCTCTCTAATTTTAGGAATCTCTCTCTAATTTTAATGACTTCTCGTTAATACAAGTGAGATTTAGTGGAGTATTTGTGAAAACTTGAGTACTTCCCTACGTTCAGGATTTTATTGGTGAGAAAATAACCATTTACTGGGAACAATAATTAACTTAACTGTGTACTCACCTACTCAATGAATGCTGAACACCAGAAATATATCGAATTCTCTCAGTATGTATTGCTGAATCATACTAACTTCAATAATTCTGAGTGGGTTTATGAATGTGTTATATGCAGTATACATACATCCGTACATTCAGCTACAGGAATATCGATCAATATTGCCTTTACTCACTGAGCTAAGAGCTGGCCTACCTTATATAGCCCCAGAGATATCGCATACGAATTTCCAGTAATATTAAGCATTTATTACCCACAATATCAATATGGAGTGTAGATTTCATAATCTTGAGAGTGAATACTGAGCGTAGCGAATTACTTGAAAATAGTGAAATTTAGTGAGATTTCATAGTTTTAATGAGATTTAGCGATAGAAGTGTCTTATATTGAACATTAATGAGATTTAGTGGAGATTTTATGAAACCTTGAATACTGAGCGATTCTAGATCCTATTTCTTGGTTCTCTAATATGAGTCCAATGATTTCTTGGGCCAATTCTAGGCTCTAGGTTCTTTATCTAGTGATCTTTAGATTCTATTTCTAGATTCTATTTCTAACTTTCTTCCTGTAGTTTTAATACCCTAAGCAATTCTAATCCTTGCAACAATTCGCGTTCTGCAGTGGCAATATCCTCATAGTTAAGGGCAGAGATGGCAAATTTGGCGTGCTTTTGGACTTTATTAATCAGCTCAGTCTTGTCCACAATATGACTAATGTTTTCCTTGGTTAAATGGGGATGGTGATTCGTTGGAGGTTTAGTTGGTATACTCTTGACTGGGGCTGGAATATGTGCTTTTGGCTCATTATCTGGTGGGAATACGTGAATCGACGAGTTCCGGTTGATATGCGATAAATCATCATCAGGTAAGTATTTGGGTGCTCCAGGCAACTTTACTTCGCTGTCGCTTTCTGAGTTTTCAGGTGGGAAATGGGGAACTCCTGGCAATTTGACATTACCCTCGGAATCGGAATTCGATCCAGAATCCAAATTCTTTGGGGCAGAAGGGAGTTTAAAATCATTATCTGAAGAGTCCAAATCCTTTGGGGCAGAAGGGAGTTTGAAATTATTAAAATCGTTATTATCATCTTCTGGCAAAAAGCTGGGTGCTCCTGGTAATTTGAATTCATCATTATCTTCATCATCAGTAAATTTCGGGGTCTCTGGTAATTTTTCACTAGGAAACTCCTCCTCTGGCAAGAAACTTGGTGCTCCAGGTAATTTAGTTTCCGAATTGTCACCAAGAGCAGCTAATTCTTTATCTAATTCATCTTCCAATTCTTTGTCATTAGGTTCGTCTTTGAATGGAATCTCGTTCTTGATCAACTTAGACAACTGGTACTTAATCACCTTGATTTTCTCTTTGTTCAGATTATCAAACTCCGCCGCAGTGTTGGCCTTTCCACCCGTAAGCTTTTTCCAGTCGATTGTGCTGTCATCACCATTCACAAACGTAGATAATATAGTGAGGAAATTGATGGTGGCCCTGAGCTTTCCTATCAATGCTTGTTTGTTCACGGCTCGTGTATAGTTGGAAAGAGTCTCTAGACAAGAGTTGAAAAGCTTGTAGCTGAATGATAGTACTATACTGAGGGAAATGGACTTATCAGCAAGGGCTTGTTGGACACTCTCGTCACTATCCTTCTTTAGAGTCTCAGTTTCGTCGAGCAATTCTATGGTGAATCTTTCCACATCCTTCGAGGTTGTATGTAACTTATTAGAGAGAATATATTCCAACACATAGAGCTTGCAATAGTAGCTGACTACCGGATTGACGCCTGCTATTTCGATCGATCTTGCGATGAAAGAACTCACAGATTTGTCTGTTTTCAACGATTCTGGAATTGAAGCTAGAGTAATTGACATTGTGATATTAGACTAGATAGTGGTGTTCTAATATTAGTGGTGCTGTGGTTTTAGTGGTGTCTAAGTTAGTGGTATCCAGACTAGTTAATGATATTTAAGACTTATTTAGTGGGTGCTCCTTTTTATCTATGTATATCCTGCATATAAATATATGATTAACTATGTACAATATATATGAATAAATAAGCCTGGCGGTGGAACTATGGTATCGGGACTGTATACATTCTGGTTAGAAAGCGTATCGTGGATGATATGTCACGAATTAATATATCATGAAATCATATAACCAATATTTGATGGAAATTGGCTAACTGAAAGAACATCCAAAATGAGGAAAAGACCTTGGGGGATAGCTTAGAAAGCTTATATATCATAGATTAAAAGATAATATCCCACTCATAATAGATAACCTCCATTATGTAAGTTATAGCTTATTGGTGGGGATAGTAGTTATATACCTTTTGTTTCATTCTAGACCTTATATCCTTCATTAAATCATATTCTTCATTAGATCATATTGAATAACCCTAGAATAATGGTGCTTTTATAACTAGTCGTTTTATAATCAGTCGTTTTATAAATAATTTCCACTATTCATTTTATAACCAGTCATTTTAACTAGTCCTTTTAAACTAGCCTTTCATATTAGTCATTTCCCCTATAACTCTAACTCAGGCATTCTCAAGATTTCCTTATCGTGATTCTTTGCATCTTCTTGCAACATCAACAAGACCTTGGAATCCTTCCATTTGTCGGGCAATGGAGTTACGTCATAGTTCTTGGTGGCCCAGTAGTAGATATCCCAATCTGGTTCATCCAATAACTTATCGTATTCATCCAAATCGGCCTCGCTAAAAGTTTTTAAATGTTTCTTTGCAAATCTCGACAACAACAAGTCACTTTCTAAGATCCCTCTCTTTCTAGATTGGTAGACCAACCTTGCGATTTTAATTTCCTTGGTTTCTCCAACTCTCTTGATGGGCGTGATTCTCATTTTCATCGTGGTATCGATCTCGGGGTTTTGGGGTTTACCGAAGTTTTTCAAACTCTTGGTTGTAGAACTAAACCTTCTGACTGTGGATCTAAACATGATGAATTTGGGATATTATATAATTGTTAAGTAACTTACTGGAGCTAACTTACTGAAGCAAACTTAGTTAGCTTTACTATCAAATCAAATTTTCCCCAGTAAGTGCGGTCGTGTAGAGTGGTAAATATCAAGACTGAAACAAACCAATATTGACAGAGTCTTGCGGTTCTTCCACATCTACCAATTAAATCTTCTATAGTTTCTTCTAGGAGAAGCCTGACATCCAATTATCCACTTAAGATACAGTTGCTAATCAAAAACGGTATAATCAGATAGAAATTTATCCGAAAAGTTCCCAGTTTTCAATTCTACACGGTCTCGATTCTGATATTAGTTCACTAGTCCTTTCACTAGTACACTGATATTTTTCCCTAGTACTACCTCACTGATCTTTCTCCTTTCTACACTAATACTACATCACTGATCTTTCTATTATGGGTAAGGCAGTCTCGAAACTCTCCAAAGATGACTTGAAGTCTCTCAGGCAAGCTACATATTTCGACAAACGTGAACTACAACAATGGTACAAAGGATTTTTAAGAGATTGTCCCTCGGGCCAGTTGTCTGAAGAAGAGTTCGTCAAGGTGTTTAAACAGTTTTTTCCATTTGGCGATCCAAACGATTATTGTCGCCAGCTTTTCCAGGTGTTTGATGTGGACGGATCGAAGTATATTGATTTCAAGGAGTTCATAATCGCGCTATCGATCACTAGCAGAGGTACAGACGATCAAAAACTCAACTGGAGTTTTCGATTGTATGACTGTAAAAAGTCGGGAAAGGTTTCATATGATGATATGTTGGTGGTGATAGAAGCTATATATAAAATGATTGGACCAATGGTGTCGTTGCCTGACGACGAAAAGACTCCCGAACTACGGGCCCATAAGTTCTTTGATCTTTTGGGTAAAAATAAGGATTCTGATACCATAAATTTGGATGAATTCAAGAGGTTACTGAAATTGGACCCAACTATCATACAAGCATTCGGATCCTATGATGGGTTAGTATAATGAACCGTAATAATGAAGAATGTTATTTTAGGAGATTGAAACTAATAATTTATGATGAAAAAGACTTAAATTGAATTAAACAAAATTTTGATGGTGGTTCTGATCAAAGGTGGTAGAATGAGGTGTTGATGTTGAGAGAAGTCAAGAACAATATGAAAACGTGCTTTTGTTGGTTAATTTTGATACAGGTTTTTTTAACAAACAGAAATCCGCTAATAGGTTTGATCTCAGATAGAACAGGTAATTTAAAGTTTGTGTCAACATTGGACCAGTTTCTTCTCGTTTGAAAAACTTCTAGAATGAGTTTCTTATGGGTAAAATGAGTCTCTTCTCAATAGAATAAGGTTCCTTCTCGGTATATTGCCTATCTTCACACTATGAAAGTATTTCTTCTCGGTATAATGTCTTTTGTCCTCGGTGAAATGTCTGTGTTCTCGGTATAACGAGATTCTTCTCGATAGAATACGTTTCTTCTCATTAGAATTGGATTCTTCTCACTAGAATACGTTTCTTCTCACTAGAATGCTCTCTTCTCGCTATAACAGGTTTCTTCTCACAATTATTTCCATCTATAATGCTTTTCAATAGTAACTTCGCATGATAATTCTACTACATGAGCTGAGATTAACCAGTAAATAAATAATTAAAAACCATAGTTCATACTTAGTAATTCTAGCGATCCTTATAAAGGCTACAATTTCTCTCTGAATAACTCTGAACTGAACTCTCTATCAAATTATTGATGGTTTGATATTGATAAATTTATCTATCTATAGTTAAAACAAAACATTTTTATCATTACAGTTTATCTAACTTAGCTGGATTACTTGAAATCAAACATTAGAAGTAATAAAAGTGTGGATTTGTAAGTTATTGTAGTTAGACTCGTCAATTCAAGAATAATGAAGCATAAATCTCTTATAATTCACAAATATTTCACTATTCAAATTCGTATAATTCAGAAATATTCACTTTTCGGAACTTATACGGAGGTTATCTTTCTATTGATAAATATTATATCTTATCTATAAGATCTGAATATTATACGTGTTTTCTGGATATTATCCATCAATGCTCTATCAAAAATGCTGAGCGTAGCCATGCTCTAACATAGTTACTGAGCGTAGCGGTGCTCTATCTAAATACTTCGCTACGCTCGGTATCTACTCATCACTTTAACAAAGATAATACAATAAATATATAACTTACAGACTCTAATTGTAATCTAAAGTGGTCAAATAACCATAAAAGTACAAGAAATGAAATGAAAGAATTGATCAACTATTAGAATTGAACAATATTCAGAATTGATCAACTATTAGAATTGATCAACTATTAGAATTGATCAACTATTGGAATTAATCAACTATTACAATTGACTATTGTTGGCCCTCAACAGCTTCCAATAAACCATCTAATAATTCGTCAACTTCGTTTATATCTACTCCAGTACAGATACTCACGACCTTCTTGAATTTTGACGTAAGTTCACTATAGTCCAATAAGTTGTTCAACTCGTTTTCTATGTTGCTGTTAATTTTCTTATAGGCATTAATCCGAGCTTTTAAAATTGGTACAGGCTGTAATTTGTCCAAGAAATCTTGGTTTGTTTTCAAGTCGTCTATGGCTTCGTCCTTGGATAATCTTTCATATAATTCGGTGATAATGTATGGATCGTCAGCACTCAGAACCACTTCTGGCTCATTTTCCAGCTTCGAAGACTGCAAATTGTCCGACAAATTGGCCATTTGTAATTTCAAATTATCAAGCTGGACAAGTTTCTCAGATATCCGCTTCGTGATGAATCTGTTGTTGGCGGTGACGATGGTAGAATCGTGCAAGGATTTGTTGAGGTTTTTGATTTGTTCTCGTTTGGAATTTAAGATGTTTTCATACTCAACATTGGTGTTTGCAAGTAAATCTTGAATACTTTGAAAGATTTTGTTGGACGGGTTGTAGTTTTTGGTTTCGTCGTCTTTCCACTCATCGTCGGGTTTACTTTCCGGGACTTTGACCGGTTTTAAATCCTCGATTTCTGGAATATTGCCATTAATTTCAAGTCTTTTGTCCAAAAATTCTACACTGGTACGAATATACTCGAAAATGTGGTCGTCGAACTCGTCAGAATCAGATTTCATAATGTCCTTAACAATATCAAAGTCAATGGGTTTGATCCCACGGTTGTTGGCGATGTTGACGTCGGCCTTTAATTCGAGAAAGAGTTTGATAAACCACCGCATCTCGTTTTCGGCCGCCATGTGGAGACAAGTGTTCCCATGTTCGCTATCTTTGCTGTTGATGATATTGTTGAAGAAGTCAAAGAAGTATGACTCTTTGGAAATCAAGTATTCTACGATCTTGGTAGTGTAGAATTTGCTACTTTCTAGTTTTTTGGTTGCCTGTGATGTTAAATGATGCAAGAATGACAATTTTTTATTGTCGAAGAGCCATAAGTTGGGGTAGAGCCAGTTGGTCAATAGTTGTTGGAAATTCCCTTTTTCCATGGCATTGGTAACTTGGATGGCCGCGATCAAAGGAGACTCTCCGTCAACATTACCTCTGATAGGAGAATTCATTTCCAATTCAATGAATGCAAAAACCAAGTTCAGAGATGCCAACGTTGCTGCGAAATGTAATGCTGTTTGGCCTTTTTGGTCTAAAGGTATGTCGATAGTATCGTTTGTGGAATATTTGGTGTATAATGGCTGGAATATGGCTTTGATTTCTTTAAATGTTAATTTGTTTTGAGTGTTGTTTGCTTCCTCGTCTCTCTTAAAGACTTCACTTAATTTCAGCTTGATTTCTCCAACTAACTCTTGGTTATCTTGGTTATTGACTGGTGGTAAAGTGAAGGGGAAATTGGTGTTTTTACGAATATATTTTTTAATCAAGTCGTGGGCAAGAGATTCTCCATCCTTAGCCTCGCCGTCTTTGATTTGAGTGAGCTTTTGACGTTTTGAAGGAGATCCCATTAAACTGGCATTCGCCGTATCGTCATTTTCGTCATCTTCGTCATCTTCTTTGTATAAGCGTTTGTTGACATTTGGAAGTTGGTCAAAATCGTGGACATCAACCAAAAACAACTTCTTTGCAAATTCATAAACATCGAATTTAAGGGCCAAGTTGACCGCTTTGTCGTAGGAGATCCATATACCACGCAACACTGGATTCTCGTCGTTTCGAAAGTCATCAAATTGGGGCTTGCTTGAGCCTTGATACTGAACGTTGGTGATGATTTCATTCAGCAAATAACTCTCGAGTTGGGTCTGGTTGAAGTGGTGTAGCCTGATCAAAATCGAAAAGAGTTGAGTTATGTTGACATACGAATCTTGAACTCTGCGTAGTATGATGAAACTGTTGTCCTGCTTAGAATTGCTTGCATGCAAGTTGATGGTCAATTGGATGACTTTCTGACCAGAATATACGGCAGAATTAATCACAGATGAGCAGGTGGTACTTAGATGTGTCTCATTTAGCCGATGTTGAATTGAATTGGTAGTAACGTCGCCGATATTAAGTGGCGAGTCCATTTTGTTGTGTGACCCTGGCGGCAGTAGTGACCTTTGTTGTGGTCGTTGTATCAATTCGTGTTGACGTGTATTTGAATCACTCCTAAATCTATTTATTGTGTCACAATTCTGTTTAATTATACTGATGGTGCAAAAATGTTCCGCTTTACTATTCAAGATTATCTTCAGTATTTGGTATACATTTGTGTGTTTCCAATTTTCTCGTTTCCTTCAATTTCTACCCAAATTGGAATTTTTCACGACCAAAATTGGGACGTGTTGAAACTGTAATTCACGTCTAACCTGTAAGAGCGATTGTGTGTCTATATGCACACCGAGATAACCAGCAAGAGATATTATGCGTCTATATGCACACTTTTTTAACCTGCGATTTCCAAACATGTAATTTACATCATATTCCGATGAGATAATTCGAACCTCCATAACTCTACAACTACAGCATGGATTATTCTGGCAGGGTCAATGCCAAAAAAGGGGGCGGTGGAGTCGCTGGAAATGAGGAAACAAACATTCACACCAGAAGTCGTATAAAAGAATTACTCGCAACCCAAGTCTTGGATCTCGATAACGATCCGTATGTGTTCAGAAACCACTTGGGATTATTGGAATGCAAATTATGTTTGACAACTCATGTCAGCGAATCGTCCTATATCTCCCACTTGGGCGGTAGAAAACATCAAATGAACTTGGAAAAGAGACGAATCCTCGATGAAAAGCATAGCCAGAACAAGCAAATGAACAACAAGGTGAACTCGATTGTTTCCATCAATAACATCCCCAAGAGGCGATGGGATAAGATCGGAAAGCCCGAATATAAACTATCGAAGATCAGAAACCCGGATTCCTTGAAGGTCGGAATATTATTGAACGTCAAGTACCCCAAGATCACAGTGGAGGAACCGTTTTTCAGATTCATGTCGTACTATGAACTATCTACAAAGAACCAAAATATATCGCAAACTTATATTCTGAAGGATATCGATGATTCGGAGGCGGATTCGTATCAATATTTGGTGATTTCTGCAGAGCCTTATCATAATATTTGTTTCGTCATACCGAATAACAAAGTGATTGACAAACCGGCAGATGTTTCACAGATGTCAGATTCGTATTGGTGGCATTGGGATAATGATACGAAGGAGTTCTTTCTTCAGTTTATGTATAAATAAACAAATACTGAGCAAAGCGAAGTATTTTTGAAATAGAAGAGCTTTACTCACCGAGGGTATTATTCAGTCGTTCAGGAGATTCTCAGTGGCTCATTAGATTCTCTGTCGTTCGAAGGGATGAAAATTCGATATACATAAGCACAACCATTGGTGAAAATATCAGAATATCGAAGTACTGGATCACATAAAACTTGCACAAGATGAGCAAACGAAAATTGTCCGAATATATAATGAAACCTTTGAGCTATTACTTGAACAGACATAGAAAGGAAAGAAATTAACGAATGAAGTCAACATTTGCGAAGGAAGATAAATGGGACCTTCTACCTTTTACTGGGGTTCCTTGGAGCTAAAGGGTTAGCTAACATCATCTGGAAGAACGTCATCAGGAACATAATTTGACAGCTTTCCCCTGATAAGCAATGCTGGCCCTGTCCACCTCGTCACGCTGGGGTCAAAGGGCCACGATGCAATGGTTCCCATAATTATGGCCTCGCTAATTGCGATTACGTCCAACGGCACTCGCGACGTGAACTTGTTGTCCTTTCTTCCTCGGTTAAAGCTACGAAGTAAGAAAACTTGCGGACCGGAAGAGAGGCGAGTTTAGCGTCTATTTCTTGGATATTACACTTCTACCGACAACCGGAGCTGGATGACGTACTTGGAGAACTTCCTTAATTCTCACTCATTGAGAAGATTGTCGAATAACCTTGGCCTTGCTTGGGCCACTTCTCAGTCTCTGGGGATTCTCCTTCTGTCTCGAAGAACTTTGGCCCTGTTGGGCCCAACTCCCATTACAAATCTCGAAGATCGGAGACCTCGCTCCGCTCAGTCTCTATCACTGCTCCGCTCGGTCGCTATCACCGCCCCGTTCAGTCTCTATCATTTCTATAGCTTTAGAACAAATTTACGAATTATGTCATTTCCAGTATCCTTCCCAATCTACTCCTATCTAACTTGTCGTTTCCTCTTCTATCTTTGACGGCTTTGTAGGGACCTTTGGTAAAACTAACGACCTGTATATAACTCTGATCCCCGGATATATAGAAAATTTCACAGTTACCCACAACTAGATCTCGAGGTATTTAAGACTCTATATCGAGATTATCTAGGACTCTATGACTCAGGCAGACAGGGATCGTCAGCATGACTTCTTGGTAAGGTGTGAAGAAGCATATAATTTACTACAGCATTTCTTGAACGATACTTTGCCGTGGGGCAACGTTTCTCCGAGACGAAATGGATACATCTACGACAAAGAGTTACGAAATACCGTCAAGGAAAAGGTTCTATTAACGATGGAAAAGTTAACGTTAGCGATAAAGCGTCATGGGTATGTATAATTTTGGTTTTAGGTGGGAAGTGGGAAGTGGCGGTTCTTGGAAGTTTCGTTGAGTATAGCCGTCCAGCGGGGGGTCGATTTGTAATCAAGTTACCATTAAGGTGATTGATATGGAAATAAGAGATATGAGGTACTTGGTGAGATTTGATTAGAGTATCAAATAACTACGATGATCGATTATAATATGATATAGTTATGATGATCTGGTATTTCATCGTCAGCTCGCTAGGTATCAGATCATTTGTTCTAGAAGATTTGTTATATAAGACCAACAATCATAAGTTTCTGTTCTTAATATCCCACTCTATGATACCATGAGAGAATGCTCTTAAGACCATATTCTTTAGATCCTTTTCTTAAGACCGTTTTCTTAAGATCTTATTCTTAAGATCCTGTTCTCCGTCCTTTCCTTTTCTCCATCTTTTTCTCCATTTTTACACTACTAACATTTAGTCTTGAAGAGATTGCAATTTCTTACAATGGTGGCAAGGACTGTCTTGTGATGTTGATAATACTATTGGCCACTATTCATCAGCATTTCTCTTCTTCAGAAAGAGCCAACCCATCTCTAAACTTGTTACCTTTAGACTACAAGTTGGATTCTATCTATATCAATTCCGAGACTCCGTTCCCTACGCTAGCCTCGTTCATCCAGTCATCCACGCAGCAATATGGACTTAATCCGATCATTATTCAGTCTTCGTTAAAAGAAGGTTTCGAGAAGTACTTGAATGAGATAAATACCAATATCAAGTCAATAATAGTTGGAATAAGACATTCCGATCCATACGGCGAGACCTTGGACTACGAACAGGAAACTGACCACCACTGGCCCAAGTTCTTGAGAATCCATCCGATTTTACACTGGAACTATGTGGATGTGTGGGATTTCTTGATAGCATGTGATTTAGACTACTGTGAGATGTATGATCAGGGGTATACGAGTTTGGGAGGCATCAAGAATACCACGCCCAACCCATATTTGAAGATCCAAGGCACACATCAGTACTTGCCAGCATACATGCTCAAGGAGAACGCCGATGAACGCGAACGATTGGGCAGATACACCTCTAGAAGCTAGAGACGTTAATGATTAAATATAAGACTCACTAGACTCACTAGACTCACTAGACTCACTAGACTCACTAGACTCACTGAATTCATTAGACTCTAGACTCAAAGGGTCTTAAAATGACTTCACTTCTTCTAGATTTATAGAATACACTCTAAGAATACATAAGTTGCAACTAATTCAAGTTAGAGCAATCTGATATCATTCTACAGGTACTATTTACTAGACATTAAGCATATATTAGATCTTCAACAAGAGGTATTATTATGATTGGCAATTCCAGATTAACTAACCAACGTCCACCCACTGCAAATTCTTAGAGAGCTCATTAACTCACTGTGAAGAGTTCTTCGAGAGACTTCTGTGATGAGATCCTCTGAGGGACTTCTGCTACTAATTTCTCAGTTCCTCTAGAGACTTCAAACTTCTCTGTCACTAAATTCTCTCAGTTAAATCGTCTCTGTCTCTAACATCTCGAACCACAGCTCTAACGTCGCCTTTCTATACACTTCCTTTTCTCTGTGTGCCTTTGTTTGTATTTGCACTGTTGACCAATACGGACTTGAAATAATCATCCGACAATGGACCTACCCCAATCTTTCCTAAAGATCTTTCAGCACTGGTATTTCCTACTGATATAGGAACGTTTTGAGGTTTGTTCTGGAGCTGGAGTTCTAGGTTTTTAAGCCTCATGGTCAACTCGACTTCCTTTCTATTATTCTCATCAATCGAGTTTTGCAAGTGTTGTAAATACTCCACAGATTTGGTCAAAATCTGGCCCTTATTGGGCTTGCCGTCCTTGGTTCCCGAGCTTTTGACTGCTGCCGCCAATTCCGCTTCTTCCTTGTCTTCTTCTTTTATCTCGGCCACCTTGGGCTCCTTATCTTGGAAGAACTCGCTAGGGATTAGCATGAGTAATTCCTGTATCTTATCGTTTATATTGTCTCTGCGTTTGCGTTCATTTCCTTGGTTTTCATCTTCGTCGTCATCTTCGTTGTCACTGCCGCCGTTGGACTTTATGGCGATAGTGGAATTCTTTCTTGATTGTGGTTTAGTGATCCCACCGTGGCTAGAACTTCCAGCGTTGCCCTGGAATGATTGTGAAAGTTGTTTTTTGATATCCAACGACTTGCTTAAGAGATTGTCGACATTTTCGGTCTTGATATTAGGAATATTCAATGATTTTTGTTTCGAGAGTTCCACAGGTGGTGGCGACACAGAATCTGAACCTGAGACCGTATCGGAGTTAGTGCTAGACTCGGGGTTGGATTTCAAAAACGAGTCTTTAAATCCAGAAAACTCAGACATATTAATTGTGTTGTTTAGAGTTGTTTAGTGTGGCTAGTGTTGTTTAGTGTATTTTGGAGTATTTGGTATTTTCATATTTCGTATTTCGTATTCTCTCATTATTTATCATATATGTTTATATGCAGGTTATTGGTATATATAGGATAGGCACCTTCTATAACCCATTAACCCATTGATTGTATATAGTGCTGTTACAACCACTAAAACAGGTTTCTCCAACAATCTAACTAATGTAAGGCTGCCAAAAACGAGAGTATTTGAATGGTTTTACCTAATCCCATTTTATTGAGAATATAACTCCCTCAACCAACACAGATTTGTTGATAATCAAGAAGCGAAGGATAGATGTCTTTAGAGAATCTGGATTTTTCTTTGAGGAGCGGATCTGGAATTTTTGGATCCAATTTAAACCATTCTTCGTTTTTTTTTTGAATCGTTAGGAGTTGAGTCTGGGTTGGTTTCTGTTCCTTTTCCGGTTGATCTTCTAGCTACCCAGGATCATATTCTAGTCGGATAAACCAACTCACCACATTATCTGATTTCACACCTTCTTCCTTAATTTCGCTAGCATTATAGATGCCTCACCAGAGGGGATCTCTTTTTGTTGTTTCACTTTATTACCAATTCTCTCTTGTTCCTCTTGTTCCAGTTGTATTTTAAAAGTTGATCTTTTTCTATTTATCATTATAATTATATTCGTAAAAGTTTAAAAAATATCTTCTATCACTTTTATCACTTTTACCAGTTCTAATAAAAAATTCTGACTCTCCAGGTAGCATTTCGGAAACGAAATGCTAATATATACAGGTATCATCTATAACTAAGATTATATAGATAAATTTACTATTGAGCGATTCAACATTCACCATTAAAATCACTCTTCCTTATAATCCCTCCTCCTTATAGATGCTTTGGACAAGATAACGTAAGTTTCTCTCCAAATTATTGATTCTCTTATCATCTTCCTTGGACCAGATCGGTAAGCCCGTCGATTTATTGACTTCAAGCTTGCCCATCTTCATGCTGTGATAATCAATGATGATTTGCTTCAAGGTGTTGAAGGTCACCAAGTCTCCATTGAACCCATTGTTTTTCATCTCCATAAATACCATCTCGATGGTGTAGAGGTTCGACTTTCCATTATAGATCCACAATATACGGAGAATCTCGTTATATGTTTCTTGGTTGCATGCTATACTGTAAAGTTTGAGGTCTTTCTTGAGTATGTTGAAGAGAGTCAAGCAAAGTTGTCCGTCGTAGAGCTTGAAAGCAGTGGTGTTCAATATTCCGTTAAATACCGTTGGAAACGTAAACACATTCAAATCAGGTTGGTGTGGGTTGGTCTGCGATTCTAGAGCCATTTTTTCAACAAACTCTTCGTGGATGGTGGTGAAATCGTTGTATTGTTTCAAGAAGTCATTGAGATAGATCTCTTCACTGATATCGTTGGTTTGAAGTTGGTTGGTCCAGTGACTTACTATGGATTCGAAAAAGTCCACCATCTCAACCGAATTTGAAATACTGTTGATATAAGCTAGCGTCGGGGCCAATGCTTCCTTAGTCTTTTCAAAGAGTTCTTCTCGTAACCGTTTCGACACTTTGGCGAGCTCATGGTGTTGTTGCTTGAGCAACATGTTGTCTATTTTTTGTTTGGTGTTGTAGATGGATTCCTTTACATCCCAGTCTAGTCCTTGCTTCTTTGTTTGTTCCTTCAGCGTTGGTTCCATGTATGAGTTGAAGATGTTTTGGAATAGTTGTTTTTCATTCTCGATGATTTTGGAGTCTGATTCGGACTTGCTGACTCCGAGAAAGTCCAAGTCAAACATCTTTTCGTCGTTCTGGTCGATATCCACTGGCTTGAATCCGTCGTCTTTTTGGTCGGCGAGAATCTCTTCCGTGAGAGTGGTGATGTTTTGCATTGATTCTTGCTTTGACTCGGTGGGAAATTCTTTGGTAGAGTCACTGGAGTATTCTTGGTTGATGAAATCGTTGAGTAGTTGGAAATTCGTATCTGTGAAATTTTTATTTGTAAAATTTGTATCCCCAGCATCTGCTACATCATTTTTATCATTTTTTGCATCAACATCGTTGGTTAAGTTGAACGTATCATTTTCTACTTTGGTGGGGTTCTCCAAACGGGCCAAAATGTCATGGAATTCGCTATCAAGCTGGAGAGGCGTTTCTTCCACCTGGTCTATGGAATTGTTGTGTTCTTTCAGTGGATCTTGATGAGCTTCTATTACCTGGTCTTTGACATCATCACTCGCAGACTTTGAACTATTGAGTCGAAAATGTTGTAAGTAGGAAGGCTTTACGAAATTTGTCGTCGTTCTTGCCTTAGATAACGTCCGTAAGGTCCTAAATGGAGAATACCTTATCATAACTTGGAGATGTTGGTGGGCTCTATATCTAAGAAAACGCATTGGAACTGAAAAATCTACATATCGGTGCCTGCATATAAGCGTCTAAGTAAGTTTATTCTAACTAGTAGATAGATTAGTAACCTTCCGGGAGATCGAAGTTTCTGTATCCGACCCGTTCTCCTGGTCATCTAAAGGATCTAACTTTTCAACCGGGTTTTGTAGGCTAGCCGTTAATTTATTGATGATTTCGTATTCCCTGTATTCTTCATCGACACAATGCACCTCCAAGTTCGACGCCGATTCGTCGCCCAAGATCTTGAAGTAGTCTTCGTGGGGAATCTTCCATGAGGGTCCGAGTTCGTGCGCAATATAAGTTGCTACGTCGTCGCAGTATCCCAAGAGACTCACATCGAAGTTGCAGTGATCGATGGGGTCTTTATTCATTAGAATTTGCGGAACTGTCTCGGGGATCTTATCCACAATGTCAGCAACCGGTGCGACTTTGAGGGATGTACCAACACTGATCAAAAGATCACATTCTTGTAGGTCCTTATTGATCAGATCATGAAATGTTTTGGGAAGAGGCTCACCAAAGAATGTGATATCTGGCTTAAGAACCCCGTAACTTTCGGGGGTGAAGATATCGTCGTTAGCCTGGAGCTTGATCCTTGTCTTTTTACATTTGGGACAAAAGGGAATTTCTTGTGCACGCATCGTGGGGAAGATATCCTCTCCGTCTACTTGGAACTTGCAAGTAACACACGTCGCCGTTGCAAACGACCCGTGACATTGGATAAGCTTATCGTGGTCTATTCCAGCGTAGCTTTCCAAGTTGTCGATGTTTTGTGTATAATTGCGTAGGAGCTTTCCCTTGGACTGAAGGACTTTGATGAATCCATGCAAGGGACTGAAAATCTTACCCGGAGGGAGAATCATGTGTGCGATGGAGTAAAAGAGCGATGGGTCCACGTGAAACAACTCGAGATCAAACACTTCTTGAGGATCTGAAAGACCCAAATGTTTCACTTGAGAATAGAACCCTTTTGACGATCTAAAGTCAGGAATTCCCAAACTCGTGGAGATACCAGCTCCAGTGATGACCAATATTTTCGACGCCTTGTTGATTTTATCAATAGCGTCTTCTATAGTACAAACGTCATCCAAACGAGATCGTATAGACTTGACTTTTACCATGGCGTAGTTGAGAAATTTGATAAGGTTCATGATATTTGCCGATGACGGATCTGGAACATGTTTAGGCACAAATCCCAAGAGGAAAATCAAGCGAATGATATCCTCGCTAGATGCGGCCGTAGGAAGGTACCTTTCAAGAAACTTTTCGTTTCCGTATTTTTTCAAGAATTTCCGGGTCTCCATGATTTTTTGCGGTGGAATGGTGTCCATTAGATGTGGATCCAATATATGATCCAGATCCAGGTCCAGGTGTGAGTCCTCCAGGTGTGATTCTTCCAGGTGTGATTCTTCTAGGTGTGATTCTCCTAGGTGTGATTCTCCTAGGTGTGATTCGTCGTCTGACGACGAGGCTTCTCCAGCGATGGTTCTTTTTGACGGTTTGGAAAGTACTTCTTCTTGTGACAGATCTTCTTCTGAGGAGTCCTCGATTTCTGGAGATTCCCCAACTAGCAATTTGACTTGGGTTATATCGACTTCTTCTAAAATTCTCAGATCCTCTTCATCATTATTAGTAGTATCATTTAGTCTATCGTATTCGTCGCGTAATCGATCTTCACCATGAGTCACGTCGCCCCCAGATCCATCCTGAGACAGTTGTTCATTATCGTCACTACTCTGACGACGTTCATTATCGTCACCCTGAGGCAGTTCCTCGTCATCAGATTCATTATATAAGTCTTGATACAACCCCTTGTCCTCTCTTTCATCCCCCTCGTCATCACTTGTCAACAGTGTGCCAAACGCACGCTGCAACTTCGGTGGATCCAACCTTATCTTCTTGGTCACTGGATACGAAACATCGACCTCCGAATCCGAGTCTATCAAAACAATATCGCTATCGTTGGCCATCATTAACAAATAGTATAAATACTTTGACGCCAGCAGAAAAATAGTAAATAATCCGAGCTTAACCCAAAACGAACTCAACGTTTGTGTTTTTTGCAATAATTGATATTGGGGCAATATTTTGAAAATATCGTTCACCGTTATATTGGTACTGTATATAATATGAGACACTCTGGAGTGCAGTACAGAGGAGAATCGGGACTAGGGGGACTAAGATGAGTCTGATAGAACTAGGTTGCATATATTGATTGTATATTAAGGTGATAGTAATTAAAGGTTAAATAATTGACAGTAAAATATTCAGTGAAATAGTATAAGTGATGGGATAGTATTATGTATATTATTGCGGTGTTGATCTTTAAGCAATTGAAATCTATCGACGTGAAGTATCTGATGAAAGATTCAATGTTCAAGACTTCCTTGGATAATAACATCAATAAAATGACTAAGTCGTGTCACTTGTATCACTAAATCTCACTTATATGAATTTCACTATTCGACACTCTTTTATTTCAGAAATACTGAGCGTTTTGCAAAGCTAATGTCACTAAATCTGGATGTCTGAGCGTTGCCTGCTTGTATGTTTTATGAGAAAATGGGAGCAGGGCCGTGCTACAGTTGAAAATTTTCATGTCTAGTTAGTTACAATAATTTTTCAATTAATCTGGATATTTGTAATTCATCAATTAAACTGGAGGCCCTATAATTCCAAGAAATACCGTTTTTGATAGCATAATTCTCGATGACATCGTATAATCTTGATAGTCTTACATAACTATTAAGGCTAATTGTTTTATATCCCATGATAGAAGTTGTTCACCCATGCCACTTGCGACAACGCATACCACTATTCTGCGAAATACCCCTATACATTCTAGGCAAATGAATACTTGAAAGTAGTGATTTTTACTTTTTCACTTTTTTTGCACCCAATCAAAAGGAGTTTGGAGATACTCAATGCTAAACCTGTTGTATAAACCAGTTATATTTAGGTGAATCTATATAGAATGTTTCTCTAGAAGAGTATATTCAACTATTAAGCCATATTTTGAGCCAATGTGTTTCCTCTTTCTACTATCAATTTACATTTTCTTGGAAGAGTAATTTCTCTCGTATAAATCTGGCAAATGAAACGGCTTTATCTTTTTAGAAAAGACGCGTTAAGGGTGAGTTTATGATTTTACGATTTCCTCCTACACATTTCTTTCTTTAGGATGATTCTCCAGCTTTTCTATCATTAGAAGTCTCTGGCTTTTCTCTCCATACGGATCATATTCCTTCTAGTATCATTAAATAAATCATTGCTGCGCGTTGTTGAAAAGTTATCAAATGGAGAATTCACAAGTTATGAAAATGGTAAAGACACTACTAATTATCGAAATCATATTGGAAAGTAACTGGCCAGAGCACGCGTCTAAGGGCATATCACCAATACAAGCCCATTTATAATGGTGTTCTGATCCTGCTCGACGTTTTTGTACCTCCCTCAGTTCATATATTCATCAAAATCGTCGTATTAAATACCTCCACACCGAGGGCCAAGTTCGTGTGGTGCCCAAAAACGTCAACGTATAAATAAATTAGAAACGCCAAACGTCCAATTGATCTTTTTCCAATTGATCTGTTTTCATTGATTTCTTCCCAATTATGTTGGATAACGTTGAATTTATTAAGACACCGGCTCAGGGCCCTGTTCCTGCTGCCCATGATACTTATGGGGTGAAGACATCTTCTTCTCCATCAATTAATAACCCTCCTTTACCAGCAGATGGTCCAGGATCGGCCCACTTCAGTAACTTGGCATTGGGAGCATTCCTTGTATTGATTCCATTATACATTTCCAGAAAATTGGGTGGTGGCTTTAAGACGTGGGTATTCTTCACCGTTCTCTTGTTCTTCCCTATCTTAATGGCTTACTGGTCATTATTGTCGTCTTACTCTCCAAGATTGAACGAAAAATGTAAATACCCAGGTCGTCCAATTTCTTACTACTTAGAATACCACACTCCTGAGCTCAAGGCCAAGTATGAAACTTCCAACGGTGGTAAAGGTTCCAAGATTCCAATTGAAACTTTCCAAGAATTGTTCTTTGACGGTAAGGTCTCCTTTAAGGGTGACTGTTTGGATGTTATGGAATTCAAGCACGACTGGGCTAACTTCAGATTCACCATGTCGTTATTTAGATATTTTATTTTGGGAATGATTCCAGAAGTCATTTTACATTCCAAGTCTCAAGATGAAGAACAAGTTAGAGACCATTACGACAGAGGTGACGATTTCTACACCTGGTTTTTGGGTCCAAGAATGATTTATACTTCCGGTGTTATTAGTGATATTGAAAAGGAAGAAACGTTGGAAGAATTGCAAGACAACAAATTGAGAATCGTTGCTGACAAGATTGACCTTAAGAAGGATGAACATGTATTGGACTTGGGTTGTGGTTGGGGTACCTGGGCTACTTACGCATCCTCTCAATACGGTGCTAAGGTTACTGGTGTTACTTTGGGTAAGAACCAAACCAAATGGGGTACTTCTTTGTTAAACAAGTATGGTGTTACTTCCGAACAATCCAGAATTGCTTGTGTCGATTACCGTGATTCTCCAAAGTCTGAAAAGGCCAATGGTTTGTATGACAAAATCACTTGTTTGGAAATGGCCGAACACGTTGGTATTAGAAGATTCTCTGCCTTTTTGCAACAAGTTTCCGACTCCTTGGAAGACGATGGTTTATTTTTCTTGCAATATGCTGGTTTAAGAAAGAACTGGCAATATGAAGATTTGAACTGGGGTTTGTTCATGAACAAGTACATTTTCCCAGGTGCCGATGCTTCTACTCCTTTGAGTTTTGTTGCCTCTTGTTTAGAATCTGTTGGTTTTGAAATTGTTTCTGTCGACAACATTGGTGTCCATTATTCTGGTACTTTGTGGAGATGGTACAGAAACTGGATTGGTAACAAGGAAAAGGTTGTTAACAAGTATGGTATTAGATGGTACAGAATCTGGGAATTCTTCTTAGCTTCTTCCACCGTTGCTTCCAGAAACGGTACTGCCACCTGTTACCAATTTGTCTTGAGAAAGAACTTGAACTCTTACAGAAGAGTCGAGTACATTCCAAAACAAAAGGGTTTGTTGAAGCCTCTTGAAGCAGGTACCAAATGGGCTAAGCCATAAGTGGCACACCCGTATTTGGTGACTGAACTATTCATCTATGATTGGGACTCTGACTGTCGATGAACTGTTGATAACTGAATGGTGACTCTCACTGTTGATGAACTATTGATTTCTATCAAAATATCTAGTTAGCCCGTCAGTATGATTTCAGCGTACTGGGATTGTCTTATCTCAACCTGGTGATTGTCTCACTACAATATCAGTATCCTCGTTGTCTCAACTTATTTAAAATGAGTATAGTTGATGATTCTGAGGGCTCCTGAGCTCAACGTTATTCGTAAAGCTGCAATTAAAGCATTATTTATCTTGTTATATATCTTAAGTGGTGCTCCAAATCTATTATGGTAATTGTTATTTGTTAATCGGTAAATTAATTCTGTAGTTACCATATCGAAAGCCATTCTTAGTCTGAATGTTGGATGATTCTTGTCTCAGCACGTAAAACTTAGGGTCAAAATATGTAGGCACGACTGTGTTTGTGTTGTATGTCTCAGGTTCAAGTTTAGCTACCCAGCAACTCTCGGTCCGTCGCTATATGCCAACTAGTGAAGTAAGGACTTATCAATATGTTACGATTCGGCACTTCAAACATATTCATAAATGGAGATTTTAAAACGGCACTTTCTAACGAAGTTTATAGCATATATGTATCATATAGAAGGTTGCGGAATGTACGATTGGTGGACCACTTTATTTGAGGCTTCTGGATCTCAGTGTATTTATGTTTATTAGTTTTCACTACTTTGAAGGCCCGCGGCCGGAGTTTGGATAAGGGGAATGGCTGAGCACACTCTGAGATTAAACTGTTGCAAGAACAAGCTGCAATAGTTTACAAGACGGCCATGGACTACTCAACAATGTAGAAGAGGTCCGATCTCCGAGCCCGAGTCCGAGACTCCTTATTTTTAACAGAATGTAGGTTAAAGGTTCTTTATACCCCGGAGTTTGACACTTCGCTACTACATTTGCACCGGTCCGACTTCTCCACGACCTCTTGGTCGCGTACCGACAATTATCAAGGGTCAGGGTCAGGGTCATGATCAGGATCTCCTGGCCAAAACATCATACATTCATTCGTGAAGGGGTAAAGGCTAGAATAATATTTAATAGAACCATAAATAATAGAATTATACATAATGCTGTTTCTATAGAAGTTCTATCTAGGAACAGATTCTTAAATAATGGACGTTAGTGATATATATCTTCGATACCAGGATATCTTTCCCGAGTCAAGCTTCTCACACTTCACTCCGATAACCTCGGTGGATCGGACACATCCGAAGGGCCGGAATTTTCCATACTACTCACTAAAAAAAAGAACTAGTTACATTTCGCAGATAACGTAACACTGATAAATCACATTGCTTAACCAATGGATGGTGGCTATGGACCGGATCCGGGTCGGAATCCGAATCTAAAACGTCACAACTGAAGATTCAAACGTCTAAATTCCCGCTGCTTGTACTCCGAGTATATCACATGATTCTGACTCTCGATTTTCGCGGGTTGCCGGCGGATAGCCTACGAAAAAAGTAATCTGGGGTAATAGTGCTAATCAGCTCGGAGTATAAATAAGAGCGGATCCCTGGATTTTTCAAGCCACTTTTTTATCCTCCTTTATACAATTGTTATTTAATCATACACAATGTCTACTCCATTCCCAGCCACTAGTGATAAATTGAAGGGTGTACAGATCTTAGCTCCTATCCCTGCCAACGCAAAGCATATTTACAATGCCGAGGCATTAGGATTGGTTGCTACTTTGCATCGTGCATTCCAGGGCCAAAGAAAGAAGTTGTTAGCCAACAGAAAGGAAGCCCAAAAAGCAAGAGATTCCGGTGCTTTGCCAGATTTCTTGCCAGAAACTGCATACATTAGAAATGACCCTACCTGGACCGGTCCAGCTTTAGCCAAAGGATTGGTGGACAGAAGATGTGAAATCACTGGTCCAACCGATAGAAAAATGGTGATCAATGCTTTGAACTCTCAGGTTGCCACTTATATGGCCGATTTCGAAGATTCCTTGACTCCTGCCTGGGCCAACTTGGTTGATGGTCAAGTCAACTTGTACGATGGGGTCAGAAGAAACTTGACCTTTGAAACCAACGGAAAGAAGTACGCCTTGAACCTCGATCCAAAGAGACACATTCCTACCTTGATTGTCCGTCCTCGTGGATGGCACTTGGATGAGAAGCACGTTTTAATTGATGGAGAGCCAGTTTCAGGTGGTATTTTCGATTTTGCCATTTACTTCTACAACAACGCTTTTGAAACCTTGAAACAAGGATTCGGACCATACTTCTACTTACCTAAGATGGAACACCACTTGGAAGCCAAGTTGTGGAACGACATCTTCAACCATGCTCAAGACTACATTCGTATGCCAAGGGGTACCATCAGAGGTTCCGTTTTGATTGAAACTTTGCCAGCTGCCTTCCAAATGGACGAAATCATCTACCAATTGAGACAACATATTGGTGGTTTGAACTGTGGAAGATGGGATTACATTTTCTCCTACATTAAGTCGTTGAGACAACACGCCGAATTCATCTTGCCTGACAGATCCCAGATCACCATGAATGCCCCATTCATGTCTTCATATGTTAAGTTATTGGTACACACTTGTCATAAGAGACAGGTCCATGCTCTTGGTGGTATGGCTGCACAGATTCCTATCAAGGATGATCCAGCCAGAAACAAGGCAGCATTGGAAAACGTTGCAAAGGATAAATTGAGAGAAGTTTTGGCTGGTTGTGACTCCTGTTGGGTTGCCCATCCTGCTTTGGTTCCAATTGTTCTCAAGGTGTTCAATGAAAACATGAAGGGTCCTAACCAAATCAACGTTCCTCCAAGAACTCCTTACATTCCAATTACTGCGAGAGATTTGTTGAGTCCTTACGTCAAGGATTCTCAAATCACAGAACAAGGTATCAGAGCCAACATTATCATTGGATTGTCGTATATCGAAGCATGGTTGAGAAAAATCGGATGTGTTCCTATCAATTACTTGATGGAAGACGCCGCCACTGCCGAGGTCTCAAGAACCCAAATCTGGCAATGGGTCACCCATGGTGCTAAGACCGATAAGGGTGTCACCATTACCAAGCAATACGTCAAGACCTTATTGGATGATGAATACTCCAAATTGGTAGCTTCTGGAAAACCAGGTAACAAGTTCAAGAAGGCTTTTGAATACTTTGCTCCGGAAGCCATGGCCGAAAAATACAACGATTTCATTACTACTATGATCTATGATGAAATTGTTACTGCCGGTAGACCAACTGCTGCTGAAAAGTTGTAGTTCATTAGTTACTTTTGATAAGTGTTCTAGTTAGTTATATTATTTATTTAGCATCTACTGAGCGTAGCGAAGTATTTGTGATTACACATAAGTGAATATTGATGAATATTAATGAATATTATGTATATCTAGTGTAAGTTTACGTCCTCCAGGTTCAATACTTTATGGATTACGTAATCATATTCTAACCAACCTGACACATCTTTAACACTCTAATCATAACTGAAACATTCTAAAAGTATAAAAGTCTCCAGTTTAGATGAGAGTCGCCAGATCAGACATCTCTCACCCATCACCAATGGCTTTTCAAGCAAAAAAGTGGATTATATATCGTCGTGACTCGAGAGATGGGGTCTACTACTTACACAGGATCCTCACGACTCCACCAAAAGAAATCAACAAGTCTAATGAACTACTTATATGTAGTTATTATATCGAACCGATATTTAGAACTTCTAATTAGTATATTTTTAGAAGTAACTGGGAAACCGAGTTGAAAGGTTTCGGAATAGTATATGGTCACGTGATATATTCGGAGATTGAGTGTTCAGTTACGAGGTAACACCCTATAAAAGGCTAAGCTATGAGGTAACTAATTCTCTCACTATGAATTAATGCATAGGTGAGATCTCATTGACTCTCTCTCTGTACTTATTTATGTATATATATGTATATATATATATTTGTTGTGGACTTCCACCTATTAAATATATTCGATTTACTAGATTAGTCTAAATTGGAGACTAACGCTCCCTAATGACTATTAAAAGGATTATATTTATTCTAGACTACCGTCATATTAATTATACTGCCCTATCATTGTGATTATATCTTAATAATACTCCCATTTTGTTGTCATTGATCAATATATTTGCAGCCATTGTTGTGTTCCTGTATATAGATTATACTGTGCTAAGAGAAGTACTTGTAATTATTTAATAAGTGAATATTAGGAAGTACTGAACATAGCGATCTATTTGTGACTATCTAATAAGTGAATATTGGTGAGATTTAATGAATATCAGTGAGTACTAGTGAACATCAGTAAATATTTCGCTGTGTTCGGTATTTTGTATTGTGAGAAAAATGTCCATTTAGTAAGAATAACTACTGGAAACATTGTAGTGAGCAAATAAGTCAGTAATTTAGGTCTCTTTAGTATTCAGTTACCAGAGATGTAATGACCAAAGCAATAGCTCTTTCGGTATTTAAAGCTACAACTAAACTAATTGATATTAATTGATTATATGCAATACAACAATGATAGTAGATTCACTTAGTTGAATATTGACTGAAATTGCCTCTACTAACTAATTTAAGGTCTACGCTAACTTGAAATAGGTCCCGCTATATCATATACCAACTCTTAGCAATATTATAGTGTAACTACTCCCGATATTCAGATGTATTGGATTATGTAATATTCTACATCGCTCGCACGATATCTTTTAATTCTGATCAAAGCAAAGTGCTTAAAATTAGTGAAGATTTAATGGAGTATTTGTGAATTCTTGAATACTCCGCTACGCTCGGTGTACTAATAGTGGTAATTCAGACCATTCAATAAACTATTGAGTTGCAGTAGTTTAGTATGGTAGTATTACCGAAGAAAACTATAGCTGTGCTTAAAACTCTTGTTATATGCAGTACACTTACATCAGTAGATTCAGCAACAGGAATATTGACCAAAATTGCCTCTACTAACTAATTTAACTTCTATACTAACTCTAAGGAGCCCCCGCTATACCATACATGAATTTCATGCAATACTAAGCAGTAATGATCCACAATATTCAAATAGGAGTGTGGATTATGTAATCTTGAGAGTGAATACCGAGCGTACGAATTATTATATCTAGTGAGGTTTAGCGAATCGTAAGTAATACTAGTATGTAGTACTGAGTATTAGTAAATATTAGTGTCTATATGTTTTTAGCAACATATTGAAGGCTTGGCCGCGCTCGGTAAACCCTTGGTTTAGCTACATTAGTTCTCATTTTAATAATATATTTCTATTAAGGTGCATAAAGTCGTAAATGTGCTAGAATCTAGCAGCTTCTTTCAGATGATAGCGATTAACTGAATTAGTTAGAGGTCTTAACAGCAAAACCAAATAATTGGCCAAAGAATGAACCTTCGAACTTTGGTTCGAATTTAACAGAGTTGGCTCTGATTTCCTTCATGATTTGTGCTTCCTTTTCAGTAGCAGTCATTTTGATAACAGGATGTTGTGGAGTAGAGATCATATTGAATAGATAGTTATTGGTGATGTGTAATAATGAGGAGACTGGAATTTATTTGTCGCCATTTCCACTTATTTATATAGGATGCAAAAGTTACTCATCTCCATTTCTCGGACTGGTGGGAGTAATTAGCCCGCAGCCATTTGGAACGTTTTTTCTTTTTGCGGTGTTTAGATTTTGCGGCCGTTGGACTCACCACCTTTAGTCCGACCGATTGCTGGGTCTCTGGAAGATGGGTCATAGTAAATGGTAGTCATATGGTGTATCCACTGTTCATGTTAACATAGCAAACTTTGTTAACCTGTAAACTTTTCGCTTTATTAACTTTTTGCTCTGTCAATTTTGGTGTAGTTTTGGTGTGGGTAATTATGATTCATCTGTCGGAAAATTTTTCGTAGTAATTTGCAATTCTTGGTGGTGCAACTGGCATTGTTTTTGGCATTGTTTTCTTCCTATCTCGCTAACTTGGCTATATTAGATTTATCTTGTTTTTGGTAGTTGAGTTAACCATCTGGCTTTCGTTATCTCTCTATCGAACCCAATATTGACATACTTCTAAGCCATTTGCTATCGCCTTTTATCCCATCCATTAGACCGACTTCCCCCCAAATTTATCCGGTAGATTACTTGTTAGACGCCTTAGGTTATATGTAGGATATATTTTATATGCAGGTTGCTAACTCTTACTATTTTGTCTGGATTTAAGCTCTTTTTATATGCAGGATTTTTATTAACGTTGTGGATTTAAGTGCGAGAGTGCGTAGAAAGTCCGAAACCGACTCCGGAGCTAGGTATGCGTATAGAGGGGATCTGCAAAAGTGTCCAAAAACTAGGTATGAGGGGAGTGATAGATAGGAGCTAAGACCCTTCGTTTAACGCCTGTAGAGTCGTTGTTGTTTAGGCGTTCTACTTCTGGTAAACCCCCTGTAGTTAGACAAGTACTATCGCCGAAATAGAGTGGATGTTTAGGTTTTGCAGTCCCCTAGGTTGAAATCTGTTAATTGTGTAGAGATTACAATCTGTTAATTGTGTGAGGTCGAAATCTGTTAATTCTGTAATCCTGGTTCAGATAGTTTGAGGATCTACATCTGGTAATCTGTGTATCTACGTCTAGTAGTCTGTGGATATATATCTAGTACTCTGTGGATATATATCTAGTAGTCTGTGGATATATATCTAGTAGTCTGTGGATATATATCTAGTAGTATCATTACTATCCGTTTCTAATACAATATTCCCTAGTATTATTTTGTTTTGATTTACTAACCAGTTATCTTTTACTTTCTTATTCTCACCAATTTTTACTCTGTAATTCTCACCAGTTATCTTCTACTCTGTTATTCCTACATATTCTCTCTATACCCTCGCAGATTGATCAAACCATCTCGCAATACCACACCGAGGGTTTATCTTCATGGTTCTTCCGTCGCATTCAAAAATACAACTATTGATTCGAATATACTGAAGGTTTCGATTGCACTTCAAATAGAATATGGCAACATGTTGTACTTTGAACCATTCATCATAGAGTGACGGATGGACCATCCCCAACCCCAAGTTCGGGGATCCTCCAGCCTTGTTTCCGAATATTTCAAGCTTCTTCAATAACGGTAATTTCAGGATAAAGCCTAAAGCCTCGTTAACATTCTCGCTTTCACCGGGATTGATCCGAAGACACTTTAACTGGGTAAGTCCCAGAAGTTTTGTATAGAATTGAGTGTGAGGAGGAACGCTTGTCAACACATTCAAGTTGTTGCTGTCACTATAATTATCAATTTCTTGTCTAATTTCGACAGAAAGTGTGTGCAAACGTGGAAAACGAGCAATACCTTCAGCATACTCGTTGAAGAAGTCGATTTGAGCATCATGTGAGTCAAGTGGTTTGGTTCGGTTTAAACGGATCGTCAAGTCAAGAGCTTCAAGTGGAGCCCTTTTAGTTGCAACCACCTCAAGAAACTCAGGAACTGATTCAACGAGTGCTTGTCGATAATCAAGCGCAAGCCGTTTGATATTGACCAAATGTGGAGCTATTTGTACAATAAAACTGGGTTCCAACTTATCACGGATTGTTCCAACATTAGAATCCACACTTAGCATTTGATATTCGGAGATTCCTCGGAACGATAGGACCTTGATTTTGGCCAAGTTCACTGATTTTATCAACAAAGCTGCATCTGCGGGAGCTACCAATATATTATCCAAAGAAAGCGAAGTCAAATTCGTCAAGTACTTTAGTCTAGTCTGTTTAAACAAGGCTGGAATGATCTTAATATCAAGATCCTTGAGTGTAGAGTGGTTGATTGGGTCTTGGGTGCGCGGAAGTGTAGATGTTAATGTGATAAGATCATGACTATTGGGCAAGGAAATGTTATTGTCGACACTCTTGTTTACCCTGGAGAGATTAAGAGTCTCCAATTTTGTACACAAACGTTGAGGATCGTTTTTGGGGTTGATAAGTAGAGTATTGATGATTTTTATCAACTTTCGTGCATTCTGGAACGGTTGAATCTGGAAGTTGACAAGGTTGGGAAAGTTCAAGCCCGAGTCATTCTCTAATTCGTTCAACTCCCCCAAATAGTTGCTAAACTTGATATTTAGAAACAATGTCGTAATCAATTCTTTCTTGGGCAAAGCGTGTAGAAATTCCAAACGGAAATTGTCACTCAACCAGATCAACTGATTGAGAGACGACAAGTTTCGAAAGAAATGGATAAGATCGTCGTTCAACTCGTGGTCATAGATATTTAAGGAGTCCGGAAGATCAATACACTCAAATTTCCGCACATAGGGAAACCCTTCGTGGTCGCCCTCTTTTTCAAGTTTCTGATTATACGTCTTGATGAAGCGTTTGAAGTTATACGGACTGTTGATAAACGTGCATGAAAAGTGTTGCACGTAACGATGTTTTTGTGTGTTATTTATACTTTCCTGTTTCATACGTTTGAATCCATATTCCATTTCATTGTTGAAGCGACTGTATTCTTGGTCCACGACGATAAACTGGTACAACCGAGAAATAGTTGATTCATACATCGCCTTGCTAACACGGAGAAGGTTGAGACAATCAAACTGGGAGAGTTCGTTGGCGATTATTAGTCTAATTTCAAAGGGAAGAATGTCTAGCGTAAGTGGTGGTTGAGTAAGTCCAGAAATTGTAGGATTTAGGGGTAGAATTCTCGGTACTGATCTCTCCAGAAACATTAACTGATTCAGGAGAGATATTGTGAGTTCCAGTTCCAGTCCCACTGCCAGTCCCCTCGTTTCTTCCAGCGCCAGCGCCAGAAGTTTCGCCATTCCTTCCCCGTACAACAATGGGTTCTTGGAATAACCTATAGGAGCATTAAAAGGAAATTGGTTAATATCTATTAAGTTAGAAGGACCCATAGTAGATCGTGTCGTAATTCATTAATCTCTACTAATACAAGATCAGATCACCTAAGTATATTCGTCAAGTAGATTCAATTAATTCTTCTCCTCTTCTAATTGCTGCAGCACTGATAAAGCACGTCAATATGCAGGATATTTCAAATATACGGCCCCAGCTTTTGGATGCAAAATTCATTCTTCAGTTATATTATAAATCTAGGAACAAGTTATGATGTATTTATAATAGAGGTATAATACTGCAAATGGTACTCTTTATCTTTATCAAGTAAGTTTGTCTTAAAATTTGTATAATCTGGTATCTCTAGTAGAGTTAATTCAATTGTGAGAGTTTTAGTAAATTTTGAACAGAAATTAAACTTTTAAGTTAGAGAATGTGAAAATCGTTCAGTCTGTTCAGTCTCTACATATAACGAGGACTCATGATCAGGACTATTAAGCTTTTGAAGTTGTTGCTGTTTTGAACTTTAATCTAGTTAGTTGAAGTGGTGGTAATTGAGTATTTGTATATATTAAGCTAAATGTTGCGGTATGAATGTTTCTCCATACGGAACCCCCACAGATTGGTGCGTTTAGCAATCTAACTGTCTCTATATATTCTACACGTTAAATAATGTTTAAAGGAAGTCATTTATATGATAATCGTTTAGACGTCTACGATACCATGAATAGGCAAAATCTGAACTTCCACTTGACAGAATTATGTAATCCTATAGACTCTATAAGTTATTTGTAATTAATCGCTTCAATTTTGCAACCATTGTGGGGGATCTATAAAAATACTCTGTCTAAAGACTTCTGTTCCAAATAATGTATACCAATAAGTAAAGAATTCTGACTCAAGAAATCTCACGTGGCCCTAACTCAAAGAACAAGAACATTTTTATTTAGAAGTCTGTTAATGTTTGAAGCTCTTCTCCACACTCTTCGATTGCTACTTTGATAGCGACATATCCCAGTCGAAATACAAATTTATCAGTAGCAGAGAAATTTTCCATCTACTAATTAGTTTCCATCAAGTAGACTACTTGTTCCTTTACAAATGGGACTATTAGGGAGACTACCTCGTCCATAGTTTCCAGTAGATTAGATTTTTTCAGATTCGGTTTTTTAGATTAGGTTTCCATTCAACCTCAAAATTTGGTACAGTTATCCATCTAAAAAGATTAATGACGAACAATGCCAAAATAGAAGGTATAAAGAGAAGAGATTATCACTACTGTAAATCATGTCTGAAAAGTTAATTGTAAGTCTATAGAGAAAATTGTCTCTAATTTATCTCTAGCATATATTTGTCTGACCGAAATGCAGGAATTCCGACTTCAGACATTTTGAGACAGAACAAAATCAAAAAGTGTTATCATTATTTACAAAATCAAATCATATTTATCATTACTTTATAGTGAGCGAGATATTGTCAGGATATTGTCAGATATTGTCTAAACGAGCCTAATATTACAATAGAAACATATCATAGGATAACTTGAAAATGTCTGAATTGGATGATAGGTTGACGCAAGAAGTCACTCAGTTATCAACGAAGTTGATGCTAGCGATGGCCAGACAACTGGAATTGGAAGAAAACACATTACATTTAAATAAAGAAATCACCCAGTTAAAGAGTAATAATGAGAAATTGAATCAATATGAATCATGGTACCAGACACTTATGCCCAAGTATGCTCAAACACAAGAAGAATTAAGAAGTACACGAGAATTAAAGAGAGTTGCAGAAGCAGAAAACTCTAAATTACAAGGAGAAGTCGAAGACTTGACAGCTTCGTTGTTCGACGAAGCAAATAAGATGGTGAGTGATGCCCTGAGAGAAACATACAATTTCAAGGTGAAGAATCGCAAGTTGTTTGAAGAGATTGAGGAGAAAAATACCATTATTAATGATTTACAAGAGCAATTGAAAGACTTGAAGGAGCTCTTCTTTAGAATCGAGGTCCAACAGAAGCAGCAGCAGACGATTGCTGAAACCCCCAAGACTGAAAAGGAAAACGCGTTCGAATCCTTGAGTACTACAATATCTAACAAAACGACAGATCCACTGGAAGGAAGTGTCGAAAATGCTGACCAGTATCAGAAAATCAAAATTCATACCATTATTTATTCCCCAAACGTAGATTCAATCCGTTTGGATCTCAACAACTATAATCAAGACTTCAAAGCATTCGTATATGCATTGATCAAGCCAGAGTTCCATTTTGATTTGGCCAGTTTAAAAAACTTGCAGTATTTCAAAAAGATATGGAGTGAAGATCTCGAAAATGCAATTCCATCTGTTCCTAATTTACCCCATAATTCTTCCTTGATGAACAGATGGCAGAAAGGTAAGCACTTTTGGAACTCGGTCGTCGAAGGCAGGGCCATCATCGAACCTGTGAAGGGAATTAATGAGGTGTTTAAATTATCATACCATGGCGCTGATAGGGCTCCGGGAAACATTCCTGTGGCAATCAAAGATCCTTGTAGTTTTTGTGGAGAAGTTCGTAATGATGTATTGGAACATTCTCGCTTGTACTACTTGAAGCTTTTACATGACAAGACTACAAATGCTCATGCAAATGCAGGCTCACCTGCCCCAGGAGACGATGACCACAGCGACATATTGGCAAGTTACCCTCTCTGTAATTATTGTTTGATTAAATTACGAAACGTTTGTGAATTCTTTGCAAAATTAAGGTTGATTCATGCAAACATCTACAAGTTAAAACACGACAGCTCATTTGATGAATTTGCAAATGTGACAACTACTATTTCCCAGTTCAAAAGAAATTCAAGCACATTAGGATTCAATTCAGCGTCGTCCACTAATTTGACCAACTCTCCGGTTCCTCCAATGATATCAGAGTCCGATAGGCGAAGCTCGACTCAATTTAATAGTGTTGTTCCGGCCAAAAACATCGATGGTGCTGAAGAGTCCAAGTTGATTAAGATCTACATCATGTTGATTCTTATTCGTAATAAGATATTCTGGAGTAAGATAGGTTTTTGGGATAGCGATGATAGTGTTACTGAAGTGAACTTGGATGAGATTAAGAATGAAACGTTCCTTAGATTGGTTTCTGGAGCCAATGCCAGTAGTCCAGCTACTCCAGTGATACCTCCTACGCCAGTTGCAGATTCGGAGAGCGTCAAGGTTCAAGCAGAGAATGAAGAAATTAAAGGTGAAAATGTGAAGAATGAAGGCATTGAAGGTAAAAGTGTAAAGAATGAAGAAATTAAAGATGATATTAAAACAGAGAATATTAAGGATGATTCAAAAATTGAAAGAGACGAAATTATACATCCTAAACAGAGAAACGGAGTGAAACGTGATGAAGAAGACTCCGACGAGTTTGCTGATACTTCTGAAACCTTTCAGACCGAACAAGAGCCTACTGAGGAACCCATAGAAACCAAAATTCATCTAGAGTCAGAGGAGGCCGAAATTCTTGCACCAGAAGACACCAAAAAGTTGGGACGTAAGAACTCAAAGAGCAAAAAGTTTACCGAAAAGATAAACAATGATCTAGACGAAACTTTGGCCATGTTGAAGCAAAGCATCCAGGAGTAAATAGCCTAAAACGGAGGAAAATAGACTAAATCATCGCAATCTGATATAAATAGCTTCCTCTAGACAATATCAATTCCTACCCAAATAGGCAGTCTATTTTATACAGAAGCCTGATTAATGCCCGATTGTCAACTCTTCAACATCCTTAAAATATACAATAATAAATATCAGGAATCTAAACTTCTAAACGTACGCCTCTCTCTTTTTAGCTCTAACCAGCCTCGCTTAGCTCGACAATCTCACAGAAAGCAGCAGTTCAACCAGACACTTTCTTGAGGACTATATGCACTCCGTGATCCACGAATAATTCGCTCTTTTTTGTCTACTAGATTTTGACAACACAAACTCTCCGTAAACTCATTCAGGACTAGTTGAACAGCACAATTAGATAAAGCAGGCAATTGTCATTATCAGACTATCATAGAATTGTTTGGATCAGCGTCGACTTGAGCTTGTCAAATTTCCAAAGCTCCGCTTTTCTATATTCTGTGAAGAATACGCGAGCTCCGGCAACACCACAACTAAGCAACACGAACCTCACACAATTTGCAAACAACTTGCAAACAACTTCGTTTCCAGGATAACTTGATATATATAAACTCGTGATCAGCTTTTCTGTTCTACTCAAGAGTCCAACTTACTCCTGTGAAACATATTTGAAGTTTAGACGGGTATTTACCCAGCCACGAACGTTACATATTTTTATCGTGAATCGCTGAATCTTTAAAGTATGAAGAAACAGTCGCCTACTTCATCATCTAGCCAGATAAACTCATATAATGACGAACTCATCAACTCGCCTGTTTATAGTAGTTTGAAATCTGCCAACAACAGTATATCGATTAGCGACAAAAAACTCAACAGGACGTCAAACAGTTCAATTTTTAGCACAAAGAAGTTAAAGGAACGATATCACAACAATGACAGTTCCAGTGACTTGTCTTCCGCCGACTCCGTCAGTATATTAAGCGGAGGTGCCGGAAGCAGTAACAACAGCATCTATGGTTCAGTTACACCAACACATAATCAGAATCGTTCAGCGTCAACTTCATCAAGAAGGAGCATAGGTAATGCCTTATCCAAAACACTCACTAACAGATCCACATTGACTTCCAACATAGTTCCCAATTCTCAGATAACAAATTCAAACCACAGCCGACAAGCGTCCACATATAGCATTTCGACTGTCACTAACCCCTACGAAACCCCTACTTCTGCCAGCACCACCAACAATCTCAATCCAACATCCTCCATAAAACATAGGGCATCTCACGGATTATCCCGTAAATCAACTAATACTTCCTTGATATCCAAACCTTCGTTATCTTTGGATAACAACAACGATGCACTTACTTCTGGTTCAATGAACGGGTTTTCTATGGAGAAACCTTCTTCCGTTTATGAAATCGATAGAATGTTCAGAATACTTATGGAGAAACGAGATTTCAAATCTCTACCTGCCCATGCCAAACAAGAAATGATTAGTTTCAATCCTGACAAAAAGTGGATGTTAATTTATCAAGATGCTCTTACAGAATATAAACGTCAAGGACAATTAGTTCGGCCTGAAGACAATGAAAATACTCCTGAATTTTACACCAAAAAGTTGATGGAAAAGAACATCTCTGCTGCACAGTTGAAAAACTTGTGGATATCGCTTCGTACAGAACCAATTGACTGGGTCAGATGCTTTATCTATGACTATCAAGGAGATGCTTTATTATCATCATATATGATAAAAATCCAAGAACAAATCTATCAAGTTGAAGAAAAGGACATCAACGATGAACTCTTTGACAAAGAACTCAACACATTGAATGCATTAAAATGCATGATGAATCAAAAACTTGGTGCCGAGAGAGTACGAACAGATGTAAGTCGTTATGTGAATGCTATTGCTGGCTCGATGATTTCTCCTCGAATAATTACCAGGAAAATTGCTACTGAATCAATGACCTTTATGATTGCATATTATGCACAATCTGAGAATGAGAATCAAGTAAAGTACCATAAGATAATGAAAGCATTGGACGCAATAACATCAAAGCCCTACTTTGAATTCGAAAATGTGCCTTTAGCCAATTACAAATCAAATGGGAACACCAAAAATCGTAAAACGTTGATAAGGAAACCACCCACACCTGAGAAGTTTCAGAGGTTCGAGTTTTGGCTAAATCTTATAGAGAAAACATTGGAAGGAAAAGGTAAATATTTGAATTCCCTTGTCGGAGCTAGTGATGAATTGAAATACCTCTACTCTGGAGATGATCCCGTCACTAGCAACAATCACAACAATAGCAACACCGAAAACCATCTCCTCGAATATTGCCTTACTTCCATGTTATTGATTAATATGATTGTGGACAACGGTCTTGACGTGCGAGTGAGATTCCATCTTCGTGCACAATTTATGGCTGCTGGTCTTAATCGATTGTTCGACCATTTTGAAGACATGGGATACGATAATTTGTCGCAGCAAGTCTCCAACTATAAACAATGGGCAGAAAGTGATGAAATGGAAATTAAAAGTCGTCAGCAATACGATGAAAACTTGGATTTCAGTGACCCGGTTTCTATTGTACAGTCTATGTGGGAAGTAATCAAGAATAGCGAAGGACAGGGACACTTTGTTAGTGCTTTACAACATTTGTATCTTAATCAAAGTGATAAGCGAGACAATTCGCAAGACTTAACTAGAAGCTTGAGATTACTTGATGGTTTGATACAAAATGTAACAATGGTTCATACTACAAACGATGAATCAGCAGTTGGAGTAGCTATGAACAGATTACTTTCGACTTTAAGCACTGATGATATGTACAAGAAGGCACTAGAGGAAGTTAAGACCTTCAAAAAAATCGCGGAAGAAGCCACTTCTGAGCGTGATGAGATGTCGAGACAATTATCTGTAGGTGCAGATGGTTTAATTACGAATTTATCAAATGAAGTCAGGGAACAGGAGACTGTTTTGCGGCGTACGAGAAGATTGAATGAAGAGTTAAGCCAAGACTTGGAAGAGTTAAAGCGCAAGCACTTGGCCGAGAAACAAGAGCAAGAGTTGGAAATGCGTGAATTATTGATTATGTTGAACAGTAACGCTAAAATTGGTACTAAAAAAGTCAAAGATAAGACAACTGTATCAATTGAGACCAATAACGAAGAGTTGATTAAAAAATTACAGAAACAAATACATAGACGAAAGGCGGAGTACAAATTGGATAACCGACAATTTGGTACTCAAGTGGAACCAAGTTCAAGATTGAGAGCTTTGAGGGACCAAATGGGAGATATTGAAAATATGGCAAGAGAATTGGAAATGACCGATTTCGAGACATATGTCAACCCAGCAGCAGAAAGATTTTTGGAACCAGAAGTTGCTGAAAGCTCTTCAAATTCAGATTATGAAGATGCGGAGGATGAAGTGGTTGAAGATATACCTGTGGTTCCACAAGGACCTCCAAGAGCAGCCCGCGTTGATGATATACAAAAGTTGGACAGTTTGCGAAAGAAGTTGTCTTCCTTACAGAGCGAATCTAATGATATTATGAAGTTCAACAATAGTGCAATGTTCAATAAGCAGAAATTTTTGGCCATGGAGAGATTAAGAGAGTTGGAAACGAACTTTAAAGATTTCAACATCAACTTTGATTTCAATGATTCTGATGGAAATAGAAATGTCGAGAATGAGTTTCAATTTGAACACTCGGATTTAGACCCCTCCATAACATCCAAGATTAAGGAGGAATTAGCTGAAGTTGAGCGTTTGAAGTCTGAGTTAAGGAGGAAACTTGCGGATGTTGATGCATCAAATGAATCCAAGAGATCCTCAATGGCTTCAAAAAGAAGAACAGTCTTGTTCAATAAAATTGAAGCCAAATACGTACAGGGTCAAGTTCAACCTCCTACCGCCCCTGATGTTGTACAAACAATACCTCAGAAGGATTATAAAAGTCACAGAAATACTACCATTGGAGGAATGGACCCAAAATTCTTGAGCGAATTGAGTTCGAAAGTTAGCAAGACTGCTCCTATTGATGAATTAGCTACAAATGATAGTGTAAAGTTAGTTGCATCTAAGGAAGTATCTATCACTGCCCCTGCGAAATCAGGGGCTCCACCACCACCCCCTCCTCCTCCACCTCCAATGCCACAATTGTTAGGGGGGAATAATGGACCCCCTCCTCCTCCACCTCCACCAATGCCTCCATTATTGGGAGGTTCGAATGGTCCACCTCCTCCACCACCTCCACCAATGCCATCATTATTAGGTGGAACAAATGGACCTCCACCTCCACCTCCTCCACCACCATTCCCTACCGGAAACTCAAAATCTACACCAACAACTCAACCATCACATACACCAACAAATCCTTATAGTAACCATCCAAGACCAAAGAAAAAGTTGAAACAGTTGCATTGGGAAAAGTTTGAAAATGACACTACCAATTCCTTCTGGAATAACGCTAAAACCGATACGCTTGCTTCGCAATTACAGTCTAGAGGTATATTTGATGAAATTGAAAGCATTTTCGCAGCTAAAGAGATCAAGAAACTTGCCATCAAGAAGAAGGAAGATATTGATAAAGTATCATTCTTGTCTCGTGAAATGGCACAACAGTTTAGCATCAACTTACACATGTTCAATAGTAATTCAGACGAAGAATTTGTTGGAAAAGTATTGAGATGTGACAAAAGTGTGATTCAAAACTCAGCTGTTTTAGAATTCTTTGGAAAAGATGAAATAGTAGAAGTTTCGAACAGCATGGCCCGTAATTTCGAACCGTACTCCACCGATTATAAAGGAGAAGAAATATCTAAGCCTGACAAAGATCCAAATGAATTACAGAGACCTGACAGAATCTATGTTGAATTGATTTACAATTTACAACACTATTGGAAATCTAGAATCAGAGCTTTGAACATGATAGCCTATTATGAAAAAGACTACGAAGATTTGGTGAGTAAATTGAGATCCATTGATGAAACCGTCGAGAATATCCGGAATTCTGTCCATTTGAAACGTGTTTTTGAAGTCATTTTGACGGTGGGTAACTATATGAACGACTCCACCAAACAGGCACAGGGATTCAGATTGAACTCTTTACAGAGATTGAGTTTCATGAAGGATGATAAAAACAGCATGACGTTCTTGCATTATGTTGAAAAGATCATTAGATTACAATTCCCAGAAGTTTTGGGCTTCATTGACGAACTAGCCAAATGTTCCGATACTGCAAAGTTTTCAATCGAGGCTATTAGTACTGATTGCAGAGACTATGCTCAATCGATTAAGAACGTACAAAGCTCTATCGATATCGGAAATTTGAGTGACTCGTCTCTTTTCCATCCTCAGGATAGAATATTGAAAGTAGTGTTGCCAACCTTACCACGAGCCAAGAAGAAGGCCGAACTCTTGAACGACCAATCCAACTATACAATGAAAGAATTCGACAAACTCATGAGGTATTTCGGAGAAGACCCCCAAGATTCTTTTGTTAAAAATTCGTTTATCAGTAAATTTGCCAATTTCACCAAAGACTTTAAGCGGGCACAAATAGAAAATATCAAGCGTGAAGATGAATTGAAAATTTACGAACAAAGAAAGAAATTGCTTGAAACTCCAAAGAGACCGGTCAAGAAGGTAGAGAAGGAAGATGACGAGAACGATACAAATGTCATGGATTCTTTACTTGAGAAATTGAAGGCTGCTGGCCCTAGCAGAGGCGGCGAATACTCATCTGCTCGTAAAAGAGCACTTTTGAGGAAACAATTGCTTGAAAATCAAAAGAAAATCATTTCTCCCACCAAAGAAGTGAATCCACAACCATTGGAAGAAGAAGAAGAAGTTCCAGACTCACCAATTTCTGCCAGCTTTCTTCCAGAGACAGCAACCCTGGAAATTCCCGAGATAGACGCGGAATCTGGGGAAATTTCCAGCGACCACGACTTAGGTTCTAGAGCAAGGAATTTACTCCAAGAATTGAGAGGTGCCAGTGAAGGAGACCGAAATTTCGGCGAAAGTTTAACAGCAGCACAAAAGTTTCGTAAAGAACGTTTAAGAAAGAAACTCTCAAACGCTGCCCTTATGGACGATATCAACCAGGAAGGCTCGACGCAGAATTTTGCCATGGACTCAAACAACGATCCTATCGAATAATCATATTCAGACATAAACGTCTTCAAGACAAGAAGTTACATGATTATGAATAACGACAATTCCCTAATACTTAATTCTGTATTTAATTCTCGTATATAGACATTCCTATCAAAGCATAAGAATCTGAAGATAAGATAATTTGTAGATAAGTGGTTTCCAGAGTATAATCTAGTATACATTTAAGTGGAGTTTTTTGTCTGATTTTGTCTAGTAAATTTTGTCTGGTGATTTTATCTCTACATTTCCCCAGACAAGTTTCTAGGCACGATTTCAAAACTGTCAAAGAACTCTGCACAGGTGAGGTATATTTGACGGGGATTTCTATGGACTCGTCTCTGATTATAAGTCTAGGGTCATATCCCAAGCCATCTGGTTCAGTATTGTCTGGATTCGAAAAGATTCTTATTTTTAATAATATCTTTAAATTCTTCGACTAATTCTAATTGCTCTTTTTCTGTATTTTTATCATAACTGAAATTATTTAAATCATCTGCTAATCATAGTTTAAAATTCATCTCCCATTAAAAAACATCTCATTAGTTATTAGATTTAGAGAATGATGCTCCATACATGAATTTTATCAGGCACAAAATACAATGTAGTGGGAGATTATAGTGGGAAATTTTGTCTGGAAATTTTTAGTCTGGAGATTTTATCTGGAGATTTTTGTCTGAAGATTTCAGTATTTCAGTATTTCACTCTTTAGATTTTACTCTGAAGATTTCAGTATTCTTGTATCTCTATAGTTAATATTCCTCTGATCATCATCGTCACAAGTACCCCAATTATATCATATCGTCATTCCTTAATTCTTCTCATTTCTCATATACAAATAATTGTGGGACAGATTTTGGACAATTCTTCCAAATCATAGTCGATTAAAATCCCTCTGTTACTCTTGAAATCAAAACTCGGTTTGTTTAACGAAAGTAATCCGGTTCCACTGACTTTGTTGAAAAACGGACGTTCCAATTTCTCGATTTGTAAATCCAACGAGCTGAAGTTGGCGTGGTTGGGGTTTAGCAAATTATTTACAAGATTCAACTCTAGGCCATCTTGTGGAACTGATCGTATGGCCGTCACCTCGCCGTTGACTCCAATACAGAGCACCATACTTTTGTGCCTGCAGAAATTCTTGTCGCCAGAATCGACCCAGCAACATTTGAACGAAGACGTGTATACTCGAGGAATACTGGCCATTCGATACGAGACTCGTGTGGAATATTTGTTGTTGTCGTAGTCTATGATTGAGATGGCAGAATGGAGCTTGTCCCCAGCCACTACCTTTGATCGTAGCTGTGCTTGGTTGACGAAGCTATTGGGCATGGGGTCGCTGGCGATATAATTCAACACCACTTTTCCATACTCGTCGGTGGAGTAGGCGTACTGGAAGATGGAATCCAATTTCGTGGTGATCCAGAGCTTCTTTCCGTCTTCAACAGAAAGTGAAACAATCTCGCTGGGAAGAGATTCCAAGGAAGTGACTGGTTTGAGTCGTTTTTCATCCACGTCATAAGTTGTTCCCCAGATGTTCTTTCCACTGGCAAAAATGATATCCGATTCGATCTGGCAGATAGTAGTGATGGGTTCTGGATGTTCAAAGGAGGTGAGTTCTATAACCTTGATGGTAGATGTTTGGTCGTGGTGAGGCCGAGACTTGCTGATATCCAAGACCTTGAAAGAACCCGTTTCCAGGTCGGAGTCCAGTATTCCAGAACCTATCAACACCTTTTTCGACGTCTTGTTGTTTCGCTTGATCGACCAGATACATGCGCAGGCAGGAAACTCGTTCTTGGAGAATATAGAGTCATCTGAATCTCTGACTTTGACACTTCCTTCCATGTGTGACATAAGCTTGAACGTCTTTCTGTCTACAAATCTGATTCGATTTCTGGGATTCTTGGACTTGCACAACAAAGCAAATATCGAGAGGTGTGAAAAGTAACTCAATTTCTTTGCGTTGTCGGAAATAGAAATCTGTCGTATACTTGGTTCTTTAAAGGTGAACACAGACGCAATCATTAATCCATCGTCTCTAATGAAGGCAAAGTATTTCCTCAGGTTGTCACTCTCAAACACATTAGGGATCTCCACCATTGCCCGGATCAAGCGTTCGTACGTTTCGTCAAAATGGACCTTGACAGGAAACTCTGAATCATACAAGTTTAGTAACCAGAGACTCTTTGAATGAATCAAAATCAACTTTTCGTCATTTTGAACTTTGGTGAAAGCTACTGGAGTTTCACTGATTCGAAGAAACTTCTTGCAAGTGAGATGAGGAAGTTCAAGCTGGATCAAGTAACCATCTTTAGATCCTATGTACAAACTGTTGCCAGCTTTGTGTGCATCGTTGGGGATGATAAATTCAGTGCTGATTGAATTTGCAGAGTATGGATTCAAACTGACAAGGTCATGACATGTTGGAGCATAAGTTCCTTTTGATTCATTCAATTCATAGCTATAGATTCTTCCATCAAAGCCTCCAATGAGAAGGTTAAGAGGCGAAATCACTTTCAACATACATGGTTGAAAATTCAAGGTGGTGGACGTTAGAGGAGTTAGAAATCCAGATTCTTGTAAGGCACAATCGATGTCAAACGAATAATTGAGCATAAACACTTCCATAACAATTTCAAACGGCTCAGAGTAACTTTCCGTAACCACCACTAATCGATTATCCTGGACTTGACACAACAAGATGGACTTATTCTCCATATGGTGTACCAATTGGACATCTGCCAAGTTGCTGAGCATTATTCCAATGGGAGTGACTTGGAAAATAAATTCCACGTCTTCTCTCTTGAAACTTGCTACGTATAGCGTCGATGACTCGTTTAAAAAGGTGACATCGTCAATCTCCACAAATGATTCCTGAAGATGGGGCTGTAATTCCAACAAAATGGTTTCAAACGGAAACGAACAAAACAAGTATGGCTTGGTGTTGAAAGTGACAAAATGTAAACGTTCGGCCTTCCGCAACTTTTCGTACGAGTTACTTCTCCGTGATGCAGAGAATCCGTGTCTGAAATGAGTCAACTTTGTTCTCTTACCTGCTCCTGCAATTCCCCATAACTCTTGACTTGATTGGTTATCAAATGATTTGGAGTTGAACGAGTCTATGATCTCTATATCGAGTAATGGTGACCATTTTTTATAGTCTTTGAATTTCTTAGCATTTGTATATTCGAGCTTGAGATGATCCTCAATAGACCTCGAATATTCTTCGCTAAAGAGCTGGGGGATAATCAAATCTTTGTTGGAGCCGGTATCACTGGCATATATTAAATTGTAGTTGGAATTGCTTTTTTCCAATGAAAATACTGATATCGAGTCGGAGACTCGGACTATAGGCTCGATTGAAATATGACTCTCTGTCACAATCACTGAGTATATGATGCCGGAATCTGTGGAAATTAGGACTTCGTCGAATTTAGACCCGCTCAAGCCTCGCAAAGGAGATTCCAGAACATGAAAGGTTGTTGGGAATGATATACCTTTCCAAGGTGGAACCATTCTCCTAAAGTCGTACTCAGCAGATATTACATTGTGTAGCGTAACAATGACAAGCTCTTCTGGACAAACAAACAAGAATCCCTTATTCTTTCCTAGTGGTACCACAAATACCGGTACGGTGAAATTATTATCAAGAGGCAACGTAGACTTTGCAAAGCTGAGGCCTATATCCTCGGTGCTAGACCACGAGAATAAATTAATCACCAACCTCCTGAACTCGGTAAACACCAAAGTCATAAAAATACTATGATTCTCGACTTTCTTATCATCAAAGGGTTCTGCAAAACACGAGTGTAGAATTAAACCATCTACTCCAACATTGAAATGCTTTTCGAACAGGACACCTGTACTTGTATGCTGAGTATTATAGATCCGGAACGACTTATTTGCAGATGTAGACACAACAGAAAGGCCCCATTTATGCGAACTGAGAGAATATCCCGAAGTTTCTAGCGTCGGAATAGAAAGATTACTAGACGTATCCCACCATTGAACAATGAACGGTTTGAAAATCGAGTTTCCAACTTGCTCAACCCTGTAAGCAGTTTGAAAACTATAGTCTGTGTCTTTATAGTCTCTAGGAACATAATAGAACCTTATCAATAGTAAGAATCCCGACTTCAATGAGATCAAAAGTGAATCTTCCTCTCCTCCCTTTTCCAGATCTTGGATTCCACAAATCATACAAGAGGATCTGATTTCTGTCTTTGTTGAAAACTCAATTCCATTGGCCAATATTGATTTGGACTTAATGATCACTTGAATAGCCTTTAGTTGGACTGGATCCACGTCTACTTCTTTGGCAGGCACCTTCTCGTCGTCCAAGAAGAGATCGTCGTCGTCATCGTCGAACGCGTCTTGTTGAGAATCTTCTTCCTTAAGAATTCGTACTTGATACTCCTCATCATTGAAGGAAGACGAAGTCAATCCTCGGAATGGTTTGTTTATTCGGACATCAAATGATGGAAATATGTTTGTAAAGATGGGGGAGTTCAAGATTGTCTGTTTGATGTACTTATTGTTGGAGTCATTCTCGCTAGTCTTTTCGAAACATTGATTTCGTAAATTAGAATACTCGGGAGCTTCAATTTCCATATTGCAACTTGCAATAAAGATTAGGAATTGGGATTCTCTTGTATGATAACAGTAACCTGAAAATCTGAAGTTTATATCTGACTGCATATAATACACCAACCTGTAATTAGATCTCAATCATAACCTGTAATCATATCTCCGGGCATAACCTGTAACTAAAACTCCAAGCACAACCTGCAACTATAACTCCACCAATAAACTGTAATCATATCTATCAAACTAGCCCTGGCGGCAAATATATATAACAATTGTTGGAATCTTTTCTTTGGAAGATATTACTATTAGTTATACTAAATGTTTTTTACTACATATAATGCTTACGGAATTACATGTATTGTTGCACTATGTGGATTAATGGTAGGGTTGGAGCAATCTGCCATTTCGTCCTTTATGAATTCCAAGCTATTCATAGACTACTCTCGGAAGCTTAGTTCTAGAGATATTAGCCTAGTCTCTTCCAGTAATTCTATTGGGGCCGTGAGTGAGTAATTCGATATTTTTTTTTGCAGCCATTATACTAACCACTAGTCGGATGTGTTTTAAGTGGAGCCTTATGTGATTCGATAGGAAGCATTCGAATAATACAATTGATTTCCGTATTTTGGATACTGGGGACTGCACTAGTTGTCTTTCTGCCGTATATGTACTTAGTTCTACTCGGGTATGTGGTCAAGGGGTTACCTCTTGGTTTCATAGCTGCAATAGTTCCTTTATACATTTCAGAAACAATTCCTTCTGGAAGAAAAGGTTCATCACTATCTGCAATATATTCTTTCTACGGAATAGGTGCCTCAATGATGACTTGGATTGCCTTCTTTCTTCCTACAGTTTTTGGGGCAATGGAGACATTCAAACTTGCATCAGCAATAGAGGCTGCTCCAGCCACATGCTTGTTCCTTTTGACTTTCATACTTCCAGAGTCTCCAAAATGGTTAGCTATGCATTCAAGATGGTCAGAGGCCTCTCGAAATCTCCTTCGTATTCAGAATTATGAAAAGAGAAAACAAAAGACCCCTACTACCGAAATAGAAGTTTCCAATGACAAACTACATGTACTTAATGCATATACTACAAGAGATAGAATTAAAGCTTGCACTTATAGTAACTTGTTCGGTAAACGGTATTGGAAACAAACATTTATTCGAGTTTTGACTCAGTGTATTGTCCAGTTTACTTGCATCGAAATTGTCATGAATCAATTTTGGTATATATCAAAGGTTTGCGGAATTGTGGGTAGTTATTTGAGCATATTGAAAGCTACCAATTATGGCCTCCTTGCATTGTTTACCATATTTCCAAGTTTACTTCTAGATAGTTGTCGAAGAAAAGACGTTTTGGTATTTGGTCTAATTATATTAGGAGGTATCTATTTTTTAATTTGGTCTATCCTATTCTTCTATGGGTTTCCACCTAACCCTTCCGAAAAGATTTTGAACTCTCCATTCTACGTACAAGTTTCAGGAGAAGCAGCTTCATTAATACTAGCAACATTCATGTTTTTGACGGCCATTTTCGCATCTATTGTGGGACCAGCCAGTTGGTTGTACACTAGTGAAATCTTCAACGGTCCTGCACGAGCAAAAGGAATGGGAATTTGCATGGGTGCTGGATTGGTTGTACACGCAGGGACCGAATTATCTTTCAAACCTCTAAGTAGACTTTTGGGACCTTGGATGTTTTTCGTTTTGGGAATTTTCAGTTTTGGCGGAGGAATTATCGTAATGTGTTTTCCAGAGACAAGAGATCTATCGGACCTTCAAGTTGAAACTTTATTTGAGCCGTTTTCTATCGAAGAGAAAACTCAACTGATAGAGTTAGGAGACAAAGATATTGGACCTATTGATTGCGAGGAGAAGTTAGAAAAGGTCAAAACTCAAGAGAGAGAGGAATGTATTGAGCATGAACATTTCCAAGTCAGAAGTGTCGCTAGTATTTTAGAAAAGAGTAAACTTGAGAGGAGGGAGAAACAAAATGACCATACAACTCGTGATCCAGAAAGTTCAGAAGAACTTCCAATGTTTAGCGAGGTTGATTTGAATTTTGTACAATCTAAATTACAGGTACTTCAAAGCAGCCCAGTTCAGTCAATGGCCTTATCAGAAAAATTTGCAACAATTGAGAACTCAAGAGAGCCAAGTATCCATACAGTCAAGGAGTCATTATACACCAGTGCATTATCGGATCCAAAAACAGATTTCTCCCAAAACCATATTCCATCTTTTGAGTCTACGAGCATTGCTGAAGTAGGGACGTTTCACAACTACCTCATAAATACTGAATCTATTCATGACTCGGACAACTTTTTCTATGGCAGTAATGAAAGATCCGATGATTCTGGAGTAGGATACAAAAATCACTCATATTTCCATTCAGATGAAAACAAAGAGGTTAAATACTTTCCAAACATAGTAAGGTCCAAACTGAAGAGAGGGTTGTTTCTCATTCAACCCACGGAACAAGAAAAGGAGATTCTTAAAAGGAAACAATCCAGAGCTAGTAAATTAAAATGAACATTCGTATTGGCAAGTTCACTTAGAGGATTATCTGAAACTAATTGTGCTTTGCTAGATAAATAATCAGGGTGATGATTAGTGGAATCAATTGAGCTGAAACATTTGCTTAATCATAATACTAAGAAAGAATGGTATTCTAGCAGGTAATAGGATACTGTGTTCACGTCTATAGAGATATGGAAGTTGATAAACCTCAACTCTCTTTTTTTGCAGCAAATAGACTCACCAAGTTTCATATCACGTGACCATTCACGTGCCCAAATTATCATACAACGCTAAAATCAATCTTAACAAGGACAACGACAACTCAACAGGAATCGTACAAGATGTCACAGCCATACAGTAAAATATCGGACAACTCCGAACAGGTATGTTATACATAGAGATACGACTACATGTATTAATTACTAACAAGAAACAGCCTTCACTCTTGGAAGACGATTTCATACAACCAGATGGTAAGTTGAATTCAGTTATCAGACAATAAGGAATTGAATAAAGTTAATATGACAAAGTACACTGGATTTATAAGAAGATATCATTGGTTCCCTTAGTACTACAATGACCAGTCCAAATACAATTAATACTAACATATAGATATTTCACCTTCCCCATACAATGAATCATCACCCGCACCTCAGGTACAACCACAAGGGATAAAAACACAGACCACGACCGATAGTAGCTCACACATGTTTCAAATCAATTTCTACAGAAAGTTCTTTGATTTAGATAGTGAAACTTTCTTTCAAAAGATACAAAGGGCATTGAACCCACTCAATCCGTCATTCGATGACGTCGAGTCTGAAGTAGACGAGTTGTATGGATTTTTCTGGATTACAGGGACGTTGATTTTCTTGATGTTTGTAAGCTCTACAGGTTCCAACATCTTGTCAGAATGGATTCATGACAATGATGGTGAGAAATATGAGTACAGTTTCGACCTTTTGACAATGTCGATTTCGTTGTTCTATGGATACAACATTTTGGTACCTCTAATTTTGGTGCTTAGTACGTCGTTCCTTTTGAAATTTCCTACGAGTCTTTCGCTCACCAAGCTTATTTCGATATATGGTTATTCCAACATATTGTGGATTCCTATTACTTTGATCAACGTGTTGATAGTTGTTTTTGTCAACAACAAGAACCACCATTTGATCTTGAACTTACTCGAGTGGCTTGTTGTATCCGCCAGCGGCGTCATTACAGGTTTAAGTAATCTTTCAAAGATTGGACCACAAATTCACAGAAACACCTTGTTGGTGAATGAAGGAAATCCCGATGCTGCGAAAAGGCAATATATTTTGGTAATGTCATGTTTAGGGCTTGCCCATTTAGTTTTCACGATGATCGTCAAGATCTCTTTCTTCGGGATCAAAGTCTAATTTCTAGCTGAATATATATACCTAAATAGAAACTTGGCTAATATCTATGTGAAGCCAAAAAGTAGCCCTAATCAATATGCAAAGTCGTGCACTACACAAATACACCAACTTTCAACATCACTATAAATTGAGAAAATTTTTTCCTTTTCAACCACTTCTTATTATACAAACAATGTATCGTGTGATATATTAAGAATATTTGGATTGAGTGAATACTTAGACCTTGTTGTTTTGAGTGACAGATCGTTTGCAGTGATTATTTGCATTTATACCAATTGTTCCAACCGAATTACCCGTGTTGACATCTGCACTATCGTTAAGTTTCAGCCTTGTATGAGCTTCGATCAACCATTCGTTACAACAAGCGACTAATAAGAATAACTAGATTTGATATCCAGTTTCAAATGGTAAGTTTTTTTCACCAGAACGTTTATCTTAGATGAAGATACCTGTCGACCGGGCGGACATATTATACCCCATTTGCCCCTCTCTTGTACAATAAGGAGAGGAGACGTGTTTTGAGTGTACATTTTTTTTTGAAGCATGGCGTTTGGGAGGTGATGAAAGGTCGTTTACTGATTATTTACCAATCATGAAGTCTTGACGAAGTCTCGAGTTCTTGGTGATAAGCGTTTCTGAATTTTGTTTTGAGCAATTACTAACTGTTCTTTAGTATTTACTCGTTTTAAATATTCTTAATATGTCATGATTGAGAATTGGTGTATTTAGGTGATGATCTTTTTCATATTCACACTGTACTAGAAGGTAACTTCCGTGACTACACAAACAAAAAAACTGATTTAATGACTCTGATTCTTACACCGATTCTCAATGTACGTTGTATATTCAATATAAGTAGTAATACTTGATTTTCTGTAGTAAAGTAGAAGAAGCCTTTTAGGTATCTTGCTGAAGCATGATTTATATAGATTCATGGGAATAGACTAGAGGAATGTCTTTACTGAGGCTCTCACAAGTTGACCAGCTGAATTTTGGTACTTTGTATGGTGTTTTGAAAAGATTTTGGTTCCATATATTGATTTGACATATTTAATGCGTTCCGAATTAGGATAGAAATACGAGTTTTTGAATATTCAAACATATTTGAGTATTGATCTCTAATCATATCACAAGATCACTCCACAAATATCCCGAGTTCTTGGTTAGTATCGAACGATGGAGACTTTCTATAGTAAACGTTGATTGCAAAAATGTAATTGAAATAATTGTATTCAGAATTTGTTAATTGTTGTTAGCTGCAAAAAATATTATTTGCAACTTTTTGAGATGAATTCTAACATAAATTAACAAAACAAGTAATATCAAATACAATGCGAGAATTTCTACTAGATCTCTGGGATGAGTCTTCTATACTTCCATGTCTTACCTTTGGTTTGAATTTTCTACTTTTTTCACAAATAACGTCAGTTAGAACTTGCTATTGAACAGAGAAATCGAGAAATATGTTACAAACGACCTCAAATTGATAAAAGAGAGTTAGATATTACTAAATATACATTCGTTATTACAGCGATCTAGAAGTATAACTTGTAAGTACTCACTTCTAATATACAATTAATAACAATTAATTTCGTGACTTTGACACCACTAGAGCCCAATTTCACCCTACAAAGTACTAACAAACTCCAATAAATTTTAGAAGAAATTGGGAGCAATTCGATAAATATTTAAATATAGTAAGTTCAGTGAAAGCTCAAGAACTTCGAGTAATAAGATGGCAAATTTTCAAGTTAGAGTATTATGCTGGTAAATTTTCAAGTTAGAGTAATACGTTGGCACATTATTAACTTCAACTAGTAAGGTGACACATGATTAAACTGAATAATCAAGCTGGTCAAGATGGCTACATTTTTCATTTTCATTTGAAATTTTCTAATCCTCTTGAGGTTCTTAGAACTCATATCACTAACCAGCCATATCAAGCATATATCTCCTCTATAAACATCTCCATAGTTGAGTTTATCAGTACTTACAATTATCTAAAGTAGTGAGCCCATGCTATCCCAGATCCTGCATATAAACACCACGAATTTTTTCACCTAGAGATGTAAGACCATAAGTCCAGACAAATATCTGGTTAGTTTGTTCAAAACAGAATTGGTTCGAAACACCCACTCCTTGGGACATAGGTCATGAAAAGAAAGATATTTGGATCGTTAGTGCGAAGGCCAATACGAATTTCCTCCATTAGACAGGCTCCAGTATCGCTGACCACTATTCTTTGTCGATCATATCATGTTTTGCAAAGTGTTTATGTATTACGAAAAGACCCATACTTTCCAAAACGGTTTGGCTCCAACATATCATCACCCACATATAAAGTTCCTCTCAAAACTTCAATTATTCTAGGAGACGTCTACTCTCAGGTGGACAAATTGATTCGAGATCCAATAAAACGAAACAAGTTCATTAAAGTTATAGGACAAGCAAAGTCATTCTCCGAGTCTGAAATAGTAGTGATATCGACGAACTTCGAAAACCTCATAGATATCATCAACGGTTATCCTGATCCAGAGGCCATAGGTCTTTTGATGGAGATTTGGGACATTATATTAACAAACGATTCCAAAGACGCATCCATTTCCGAACTTCAATCCAACATCCTAGAAACCAGATCGAAAATCATCCACATCCTCATAAATACCCGGAATTTCCATCTCTATGAAAATTACATTGCACCAATATTGAAAGATTCAAGATTCAAACAAGAGAGAGACTGGAACGATCGACTAATAACAACTTTCCAACTAAAATACGACGAAAATGGAAAACTCTCATTAAATCGTAACCTCATTGCCAAATATTTAAGAAACCCAGACCATCCTATAGAGTCGAGAAGAAAACTCTTGTCCCACCTTGTACATACGGGAATAACAAACGCATCAGATACAGAGGAAAAGTATCTATTCACATCATACTTTATAGAATTCTCCAAGATCTTGCAGGATGATCATATGTTATTTACCAAACCTGAGTTTAAAGCCTATACCAGCATATCACGGTTGATGGCTACTTCACGTCAGCCAATCTTACAACATTTTGAACGACTCGTTTCAATATTCAATTCTGCAGAACTAGATGAACTTTCGTTATACAATTTCATGACGTCAGCGATGGTAGCTTTACAACCATCCAGTCCTAACACCGTTCTTAACATATGGAGGTATAAAATCGATACCATCAACCTAAAGAACCTTCCACTATCGAGATATATCAGTCCGACCGATCTCAAATCTGCTATGAACGCGTTATGCTCGTTAAACTTATTCCAGGAAGTACTAGAATTATATCGTTCATATCCCGAGTTTCACAGCGAAGACCAGATTGAGGTGTTGCTCAGAGTCAGCGAAGAATCTAAGGACTGGAAGCTTCTACAATCCCAATTCGAGGATATGTATGGAAAAGGACAATTGCCATACGTGATCCATTATTCTATCGTAATGAAAGCATTGGCTCTCATTGGTGCCAAAAAGGAAGTCGATAAACTCTTTGTTCAACTAAAAAAGCGTAAACTTACTCCTACTCCATCGATTTTTGCTGCTCTTATCTCGAGCAGATTATATGAGAATGACACCAAAGGGGCCATGGACTGTTTCCAAGTATATTTAGACTTTGTCGAACAAGGAATTGTCAATAGCACCGACTCTGCCCATCTTTATGCATTAGTGTTCAAAATTTACTATAAATCAAGTGATTTGGGAGCAGCCATGAGGTTTTTGGACGAAACCATTGCACAGCAAAAACTTACCAACATACAATTGATTGGTCCTACTATACTCAAAGATTTGATAGACTTTGCGTCTCTCAACTTTGGTCTTAGTGAATTGGAACGTATAAGAACATTGGTCAGCGAAATGGAACTCGACTCCGTCGAAGTACAGAAGAGATTGATCCGCGCATATGTGAGACTTGACCAGTTTGAAATCGCTGAAAAGCTTGTTTATGAAGCCCATCTGATGTCATATAAACCTTTCACAGATGCAGAAGTGTATGCAGCGCAATTGAGGCTCTATAGATATTGGATCAAGAGTATTCCCAGCCCCGCCAAAAAGCATGCCCTCCGTCTCAGACAAAAGTTCATCTCAAAGCTAGTTCTTTTAGAAGGACACCATATCATCAGTATCGAGAAAAACAGTCTGCTCATGCAAGAAATCATTGAAAATTACGTCACGAGAAACCAGATCGACAATGCTTACGAAGCCTTCAAGATCGCCAAAGAGAAAGAGGTATTGAGTGAAAAGCACTTTCTTCCTTTGTTAAGACACTCTATCCGTTTGAATACTTATGCATCGCATGGCCAAGTTTTGAAGTTATACAGAAGGATGGTCGACGAGAGAGTCCAAACTTCAACGAAAACATACGTCTACTTGATACAGGCACTTATATACCTTGATTCCAAGAGCAACAATAACTTTGAAAACGCATTCAAGTTGCTCAAGTCGATATTCTCCATGAACGGGTTGACATTGAATAGCTCCGAGCCCAGCCTCAAGGTTTCTCAAAGTGCAGTGTTTGACAATGCTGTTGATATGTGTCGGATAGTCTCGTTGTACGTGATGGCTAGTAGTGATCAACAGAACAATATCGATATATTGGTTCACTTTCTCCACCAGATGAAGGAGATTTTGGGTCCAAGATTACGAAACGAATTCAGATTCACCATTTACAAGACCATGGCAGGGATATATCAGAACCAAGGTAAACCAGATTTGGCTGAGAAGTTGGTGACCAGTGGTTTGAAGGATCTTGAGGCACAAATCCGGAAATTCAACTCAGTATACCCCTTCAAACACTTGGAGGAGACAAGAATCCCTAGAGCTTTAGAGAAGGAATACAGAACGTTGGTAAATGCGAAGTTGTTGTGTCTCAAGGCTTCAAGAAAAATGGAGAACTGTCGTGAAATACTCGAACATTCACTCCAAGATCATATCCGACTCGGGGGCCAACAATATAATAGACTTATCAAAGAGGAATTGAAAGATTTCAACGAGTCTCAAAAGAATGAACCTAACTTACATTTAGTTCTTACTGCATGTGAAGAACATCTTATCTCCGGAAACTGGGTCGAAGTTAAGTTGATGAGAAAGTTACAGTTCATGTATAAATTGGTGATGTTACACTTATCGAATGGTGACCAATCTATATTGGAGAAATATGACATTCTCAACCAGTTTTATAATGTTCACAGTGTGACACAACTTCGTGAGGAATTGGCAGGCATCCAAGACCCATTGGCGACATTTGAGAGTGAGTTCTATATCCATAAACCCCAGCTAACTTCTGAAAGATGGAAGAGCCAACAAGTTTTATGGGATATTCCTGGATTTTTCATTCCAGAAAGAAGAATAGACTCGCAAAACGTGCTCTCTCCATCAAACACCTCTAAACTCTGGCTAGCAGTACATAAATACTGTGACGGAGATATAAATCGAGCATTCAAGTTGATGGACAAATACCCAGAAACAATGGAATTCTTATTATACAACGATGTTGCACGAAGAAGAGTGATGAATTTCAGAAGAAGAATCGACAAAATCATTGCTCCAAGAAACGATTCGCAGGAAACTTTCCAAGAAAGACGAACCAGGACCTTACAAGCACTCACAAACCTACAGGATGAACAAACGAACCAAACGTTTGAACAATACACCGTTGGGTCGAAACTCCGTTTCGATAGATATTAGACCCCAACATTTGCATATTTTGTATATATCTATACATACTTGTATATAATAGTAATAGACTCAGGAGACAAGAGACTGTGGTAGTATAAGAACAGGAAATGTAGTTCGATGAGATTCACTGGGGTCCAATCAATATAGGCTGTCTAGCTGTCAAGATAGAGAGATAAACGTTAATATGAACTGGAACTTGTCAAACAACCGTAAAGTAATTTCCATTGATAGATCTTAGAATAGGTCTTATAAAGTATCTTATAACCTTTACGATTCCACTAATAAATCTCATAGCTTTACTGGCCATTCCACTGATAAATCTCACTTTTTTACTTATCCTACTGAGATGACTTCTTTACTGGTACGTCAGCATAGACGAAATGTCCCACTTCACCAGTTTCGCCAAAAATTAATGGCCCCACATGTGGCTGGATATTCCACTCCAACTTTACCGTGGCATTTCTATTTCTAAACGACTTTTCAATATCCCAAACCGAATATTTCGAGTGCTGGTTCGTCAAATGTAACTTGGCTTGGTCCTTGGATGTGATGATCTTGTCCCAGTATGTGATTTTGTTTGACGAGCCGTCACTTTTACCTTCGTATTCGGCTGTCAAGTAAACAAATACTTGTTTGGTGTTCCAATTGAATAAAGGAGTCAAGTCAGCGTCCAAGTCAAACACGATCTTGGAGTTTTCCTTCGGCTTCCTGTTGACAGATCCGTAGTTGAAGGAATATTTGAGAGAAGCGACTGGCTTGATGTTACTGATGGAAGTAGTGTCGATCCACCACGCTTGATCTTGATATAACTGAAGAAGTGTGACGATCACTATGGCCCCGGCCAATATAAGTGCCGAGGACAATGCTTGATTAGCAGCGGTTTGAAACCTGGTCACGAGATTAAACATGTCTATGGGTGTAGAGATATTTGGTGGAGGTGGTAACTAGTTTTAAGAGTGAGAAAGGTAGTGCGCCGACCAAAATATAATGTCTAAAATCAGAGGTGGCCCTGGGTTATAATCAGTGGCCCATAGTTAAGAATGATGGCCCAGAGTTAAAATTACCGTGCATTGGATATTACTGTATCAGTACGCGTATCAAACCTCAGGATCTATATTCTAATATCACAAGATTGTCATAAAATATCTGATGGTATTAGAGACTCTAGAATTTATGACGCGTTAGCGATAGTTCATCATGAACTGACTCCCGTTTTTAGTGTACAAATCTACATAAATATGCGGACGGTTAGTTTCTAATTGGCCGGGTTAGCTTATAATTGACTGGCTAGATCATATAAATGGAGTTCAGTGAGAAACTCTCTCTAATATAATCCATCTAAATCTTCGACTCACTACTTATCTCCTAGAAAGTATGTTAATAGTATGTTCAAACTACTCTTGGGACTTAAGATATTCCTGGTAAAGTTTATCCTGTTGTTGAAGCTGTTTAGTCAATTTCTTCTTCATACTCTTGGTGACCTCTTCTCCTTTAGCGTCTTTCAATGGAAGTCCAGTGTCGTCCCATTTAGAGTATAACGATGCGTCCTTAAATAAATCAACTGGATTTATCTTTGCTTTGGCCAAACGTTCTTGTTCTTTGGCTGCGTTGGCTGCTTGTTGTTGCAATTTCTTTTGTTCTTTTTCTGCAATAGCCTTTTCTTTGTCTTGTTGTTGTTTAATCAACTGCTCTTTTTCTTGATAATTTAAAAACTTCACTAAAGCAGAACCATTTGGTCTATCGTCTAAGGAGACTCCCAAGTTGATCAATTCAGATCTTATAGAATCAGTGGATTTCAAGAACTCGGGAATTTCAGACTTGTTGATGGCTAATGTACGGATGGTATCACGGAATTGAGAAAAGGCCTTAACAAATGGTAAGGCAATATCTTCGGTAGAAGATGCTGAGTTTGCACCTTCACTAGCATCAACCCAACCCAAGCTATCAGATCTCGCTTCAAACCCGACGATTCTAAGAATCTTGACAATCCACTTGGTGATTTGAAGTAAAACTTCAATGCGTAATTCAACTTCTCCAGTGGATGATTGTTGGATGTAGTTGTTTGTCTTGGAAATCAATTCCTGCAATACTCTAAGGGCTTGTGGAGAAGACAAGTTGTCTTTGAATGCAACATCAACCTCATCCTGGGCTGTAGCCAAATCTTGATACAATTGTTTTTCAACAGTGCTCAACTTTTTGGAGACATATCCACCTTCAGACAATGTGTGTTTGTAGTCGTTGTTTAAAGCACGGACTGTGGTAAAAAACTTCGATAAAGTGGATTCATAGGCTCTGACTTCTGCGATTAACGAATCTTTGAAATCGAGAGGTTTGTCCCAAGCACTCATTGCAAAAACTAATCTCAATTGTCTTGGGGTAAAATCTGACAATGCCTCTTCTATGGTGATAAAGTTCTTGAGAGATTTGGACATCTTTTGACCTTGGATGTGCAAATGACCGTTATGCAAAAAATAATTGACCCATTGTTTGTTGTCAAAATAGGCTTCAGATTGGGCCAATTCGTTGTCGTGATGTGGGAAACATAAATCGATTCCTCCAGAGTGGATATCCATGGTTTCGCCAGTAATATCGGAAGCCATCACAGAACATTCAATGTGCCATCCCGGTCTACCATCACCCCAAGGCGAGGGCCACGATGGTTCACCTGGCTTTGACCCCTTCCAAAGAGCAAAGTCGGCAGAGTTTTTCTTGGTTTGTCCGGTGGATAATGAACCTTCACCATCGTTGATCAATGATAAGTTACCTTTGTTCCAAGGTTGAAGTTTGGCATAGGCGTGGTTGGAGTCATGTTCGAACTTGACGGTATCGAAATACACCGATCCATCAGTTGTGGAATAGGCAAAGCCATTGGAAACAATTTTTTCAACAAATGCAATGATATCAGGAATGTATTCCGAGACACGTGTAGTGATGGTTGAAGGTAAAACATTAAGCCTGGCCATGTCAATATCGAACTTTTGCTCCCAGAAAGAAGGCAATTTTCTAAAAATTGAAGGGTCATTGACACTGTTTCCAAACTTTTTATCTAAAGAAGGCATTGCTACCTCACGGATATTGGTAATGAAGTAGTCGTAGGCAGTTGCTGAGTAGATGGCGGAATGGGCGTCAGTTGCAGCCTTGATGTACATGGGGAGTTTAGGAGTTTCTTTAGACAATTCTGCAACATCTAACGAGGCGATCCATGGCAAAAAGTCAGTCTCGATATCTTTGGAGAATTCTGCTAAGTTGGACTTTATATATTCAGCCAAGTATTGTTTGGAAAGGTCAGTCAATTCAGGAGTAACAGACGTGTAGACTGAAGATATTTTCTCTCTGTATAAATAATCTTGACGAGCTGCAATAATAATCTTGTCGTCAATGTCAGTAACGTTTTGAATGAATTTGATGTTGTAGCCAAAGTATTCCTGCAAAATTCTTCTACAGATATCGGTGGAAACGTAATTTCTGGCATGACCCAAATGTGAATGGTCATATACAGTAGGTCCACAACAGTACCACGTAATATGGCCGGGTTTTATGGGAACAAACTCGGTCTTGGAGCGTGTCAACGAGTTATAAAGTTGGAGGGTTGATGGCTTTGTCGATGCTTTTGGAGCAAACCATTCTGGCTGGACCACTTTTTTGGCAGCACTTGTGCTAGCCGAAGCACTTGGGTTTATAGAGGACATGGCAATTATTCTTTTCCCCAATCCAGATAACAACATAAACTTAAGTGTTGCAAGTTTGACTCATAGAAAATTATTGGAAAAACATCAGCCGTCGGTACTGCAGGTAGGATGCAAAGATCCATACCGCAATACTATAGAGTGATTCAAGACATTGTGAAAGATAGAGTTATATGAGCAACTAAGAGTAGACTGTAAATATAGAGATATAGGCATAACTAGTAGCTACTAGTTACCATCTAACAAGTTTGGACTACAATGTTTAGAAAGAGATCGTATAGCTTAACTATGTCTTCTCATTTTATTCCATCCGACAAGAAAGAATGAAGAGAAAGAAGACATCGATGAGACAAGAATAGAGAGATGGAATTAATTGATGAGAATTAATTTCTACAAGTATTGTTAGGGAGCCTGGTTACGTGAATACCTTAATACAATAGTCCTGGATCCTTTAGTATCTATAAACATTGGTCCTAGAAACAGTAGTCTCAGAAACAGTAGTCCTAGAAACGGTAGTCTCAGAAACATTAATACATATCCAGTGACCACTGAAAAGTGCAATCAAAATGCTCAAACGAATCTATAACATTTCTGTCATACTAATTAGAATTGTGCTTTCAAAAGTTGGTACAGTCTTGTTTAGTTCCTAAATTGTTAGTACAAAAAATCAGACATTAGGTTGGTCGCATGGCATGATATATCCTTTACGAAACTAGGCATGTCTCAGATATTCACTCTAGAACGCAAATTATTCGTCATCATATAAATTAGTACATACTTGTAAATTATGTATAGTTAGTAAAGAACTTAATTGTAGTATATTTCACTCTTTATATACTTTGAGATGGACCTGCAGAGATGAGCAAACGATATGTATAACCTGTAGATATGTATAACCTGTAAATACTCAGACCTAATAGACGAATGTGATTATCGATATATATATATATAGAGGTTCAAAGATCTATGACAATTTGTTGAGACTAGTAACTACTTGAGCACTGTCGAGTAGTTACTAATACTATACCATGTAGTCTTAATATGAGACTACTGTAATGTACTGTCATATTAATTATGAACCCAGACTTGGTGAGACGTTGTGACATCTAGGGCTTCTGCCCTAGTGCTCACTTCTTCTGTATGTTATTTTCCTTCGCACTACTCAGTTGCATTTTTACATACACACCCTCACTAAAGATCCAGACCGCAACGCTCAAATTTTTTCCATAATGACTAGGAGGAAAAATTTGAATTTTTCAATTCCAAACTTTTAAAGAATCCTTTTGAAAGATCTTATAATATCAAATAACCAAGGATGTCCTCATACACTACTGTTAAAGCCGCCAACTGGAGACTTGTTGAATTAGGTCGTGTTGTCTTAATTAACAACAAGGATTTGGCCACTATTGTTGAAATTATTGATCAAAAGAGAGTTTTGGTTGATGGTCCAAAATTCCAAAGACAATCTATTGCTTTAGCTAAGGTTGTTTTGACCCCAATCGTCTTACCAAACATGACCAGAGGTGCTAGAACTTCTACTGTCACTAAGAAGTGGGCCGCTGCCGAAATCGACTCTAAATGGGCTGCCTCTACTTGGGCTAAGAAATTGGCTTCCAAACAAAGAAGATCTGAATTATCAGACTTTGAAAGATTCCAAGTCTTGGTCTTGAAGAAACAAAGAAGATTCGCCGTCAAGAAAGCTCTTGCTAAGGCATAATCATCCCCCACCCATTAAGAAAAATTCTGGTTAATGTTCCCTTATCATCTTATATGTGTATTGTTAGTTCTGGGTAACGTAGTTAGGTTTTTTTGAATGTCCCTTCATAATATATAACAAAGAAAACTTTCTGAACAAAAATGTTGAAATTTCGATGATCATTTAGCTGTCGCTACTCTGATCTGGTTGTAGTGATGAAGTGGAACGAATTATCAATTCAACTATCTGCTTACTGGTAGTATCTGCTTACTTAGACATGAATAAATGACAAATCTTGAATCATATGTAGACATCGTCTGTGACGTAGTGTAGAAATAGCGTCAAATCAACCTCTCACTTACAATTTCGTCTGTGATGGTCTAGTGGATAATTAAAATAAATAAAGTTAAGAACTGGGGGGTGTGAACGGTATTTTAAATGGCTACTTGATAGCTTTAAGTCTCCTCTAGGTAAGTACTAACATTGCTACTTACTTCCATTATTCTCTCTAAGTGCTGATTTCACGCAAATTTACTTCTCAGTGCAAATTGTAGATAACCACAATACTTTATACAATATATACAAGACTATTAACAAATCTATTTCTTTGCCGCAAGGGCCTTTTGGTATTCAGCAACCAATTCTCTTTGTAATTGTGGAGAACATTGGGCGTATTTCTGGAACTCAAGCGAGAATTCTCCCTTTCCTTGGGTACAAGCTCTCAACGAGGTGGAGAAACCAAACATCGAGTTTAACGAACATTCGGCAGTAACGGTAAACTCATCTTGGGAGTTTACGGTCTCCAAAATCATACCTCCCAATTTGTTGACCAATCCTACAACTGGACCTTGGAATTCGTTTGGTGCATTGATTTCAACACTCATGATAGGTTCCAAGATGACGGGTTGAGCGTTCAAAAATGCTTCTTTGAAAGCACCGTGAGTAGCAGCTCTAAACGACAATTCCGAAGAATCAACCATATGGGTCGTACCATCGTTGATGTGCATGTGACATCCTAAAACACGATGTCCGATCAAAGGACCCTTCTCCAAACAATCTTCGAATCCCTTACCACAGGCCACCAAGAACTTCTCAGGAATCTTACCACCAACAACGTGATGGGTGTACTTGTTTTCTCCCTCGATTGGAGAGAAATCACCGATAACACGACCGAATTGACCAGCACCACCACTTTGTTTCTTGTGGGTAAAGTCGAACTTGGTTCCACTAGTGATCGATTCACGGTAGGAAACTTGTGGCTTACCGGTGACACACTCGACACCGTATTCACGCTTGATTCTCTCGACGTAGATTTCCAAATGTAATTCACCCATTCCAGAAATAATGGTTTCCTTGGACTCATTGTCGAACTTTACTCTAAAAGTAGGATCTTCTTTTTGGAAACGGTTCATTGCTTTGGAAAACGCACCATTGTCCTTAGATTTAGGAGAAATGGAAAGTGAAATAACTGCTTCAGGTACAAACATCGACGACATTGCGATCTTCTGTTCACTAGAGGACGAGATGAAAGTGTCTCCGGAGGCACAGTCAATACCAAAAGTAGCACAGATTTCACCAGCACCGACTTCGTTAACATCTTCCATATCGTTGGAGTGCATTCTCACCAATCTGGCGATCTTGACCTTCTTACCAGATTTGAGATGCGTGATGTAATTTCCTTTCTTCAACTTACCCTGGTAAACTCTGATATAGGTCAATTGTCCATAAGGACCTTCTTCTAATTTGAAAGCTAAACCGACAAATGGTGCAGTCGACGAAGGAATCAAGTTGACTGGTTTTTCTTCACCGTTGGAAACGTCCAAACCAGTGTTCAAGATTTCATTTGGTTGGGGCAAATAGTCGACAACAGAGTCTAACACGGGCTGAATACCCTTGTTAGCCAAAGCCGAACCCATCAAAACAGGAGTGAACTTTCTGGCAATAGTAGATCTTCTGATAGCACTCTTGATCTGTTCTACAGTAGGTTCCTGACCATCCAAATAAAGATCGGCCATTTCGTCATCCACGTCAGCCAAGGTCTCGATCAACAACGCTCTCTTTTCTTCAACCAAATCTTGTAATTCTTCAGGGATGTTGGTGTCTGCTCTAAGGATTTCACCCTGGTCCCCTTCGTTGTAGAGGGCAATACGGTCAATAATGTTGACTACCCCCTTCAAGTCGGCTTCAGCACCAATTGGAACTTGGATAGCAGCTGCAGGAGTCTTCAACTTTAAGTTGATTTGTTCAATGGCTTTAAAAGGATCGGCTCCCATACGGTCCATCTTGTTGACGAAGGTGATTCTAGGAACATTGTAACGACGCATTTGACGATCAACAGTCACAGTCTGCGACTGGACACCCGACACAGCACAAACGACCAAAACTGCACCATCCAAAACTCTCAAAGCTCTTTCGACCTCGATAGTGAAATCAATATGGCCCGGAGTATCAATCAAGTTGAAATGGTAGTTAGTGTCATCCTTATCCCAGGAACAATACGTAGCAGCCGACTGGATGGTGATCCCCTTTTCTCTTTCCAAATCCATATGATCCATCTTGGCACCTACCGAGTCACGGCCTCTGACTTCATGGATCGCATTGATTCTACCAGTATAAAACAAGACTCTTTCGGTGAAGGTAGTCTTTCCAGAGTCAATATGGGCGGAGATCCCGATATTTCTCAATCTAGAAGACTGCGCCATATCGGCTTCACTTAAAGTACTAATGATTTCATCAATGTGGACTTTTTCTTCTTCATAAGTTGTTGGAAGTTCAGCCATGTTGATTCTAGCACTGTGAAACTGACGAGTAAGCAGACTTGGACGGCCCACCACCTTCATAGAAGGCACGGACACAGGTCTCCATCCACTGACCCTGGCAGTATTTATGACTCCACGGAGAAATGTAGACATGGCTATTCGGTGTTACAGATGATCCAAATTTTTCAACTTGAATTTTTCAGTTCAATTTTTCCATCCGCAAACCTGAGAGTTAGGCAGTCCAATAATCTGACCATAAACGCCCACTAATAGGTTAGATATAACAAGAGCAATAGCAAGAGCAAGATTAGTAGGAGCAACGAGGAAAACAACCATTGTCGTATATTTAATGAGTTATTTGACTTTTTATTTGGATCGTAACTTGTAATAATTGGTCTTCTACTATTGGAAGAAGCTATATGAGTGTAGTTGTACGATATTTTCTAAAGAAACTCTCTAAAGAAGTTATTCTAATATTTCCTGTAATGAGGCTATTTATATTCTGTAATAAGGCTATTTATATAACTCTAACTGAGTCGTATGATATATAATGAATTTATCTATATTCTTTCTAGAACTAATCTTTTGGAGTGACTCCGATTTTATTGACGTTTCTAAACATCAAAACTCCATCAACCTGGTCATCGTCAACGTACTGACATGCACGCATACATTTCCATAAGGAAACCCACATGTTTTCCCCATCGTATCTATAATGTTCGCCCATAACCTTCTTGATAGCGGCAGTAGCTTCTCTGGCGTTGTAGAATGGAATTCTGGAAACGTAATGATGCAAGACATGGGTTTCAATAATATCGTGGAAAATGTGTTGACCAATGAAACCGTAGTCTCTATCAATGGTAGCAGCAGCACCTCTAGCAAAAGTCCATTCGCTGGCTCTGTAGTGAGGCATGGAAGGATCAGTGTGTTGCAAGAAAGTAACAAATGCCAACCAGTGGTTGACCCAAATCCAAGGCATAAACCAGTTAACAAACATGTTCAAGAATCCGTAGTGCTTGTACCATTGGTAAACACCGGTGAAAGTCAAAATAATCCCAATATCAGACAAAATAATGTACCACCATTGGTTCTTTTCGAAAACTGGCGACGAAGGAGCGTAATGGGACTTACCGATCTTGGAGTAGCCTTTGTAATTTTGTCCAGTAGCATTTGTAGCTAAATAAAGTTGTAAACCACCAATTTGTTGCAAAATCAAAACTGTCAAAGTCCAAATTGGAGCTTCCTCAAAGATTTCAGAGATCTTGGAAACACCGTGCTTTTCAACAAACTCTTCCTTGGTGTAAGGAATGAAAACCATATCCTTAGTTAAATGGCCAGTAGCCTTGTGATGTTTGGAGTGGGAAAACTTCCAGGAAAAGTATGGCACAATAAGATACGAGTGAAGAACCCATCCAATAAAATCGTTGACGTTGGTATAGTCAGAAAAGGCACCGTGTCCACATTCATGAGCCAAAATCCACAATCCAAAACCAAACAATCCAAGAAGGTACGAGTGGAAACTCCAAAGGGCACCTCTAACGAAAGTGGTGAGAGTTTCATGCCCGGCGATGTTAACTTGTGGAATGATAGTCATTCCAATGTATCCAATCACAACCATTGCAACAATATCACGCACAACGTAACCAAGAGACTTGATCAAAGATCTTTCGTAACAATGTTTTGGAATTGCTGATAAGATATCCTTAATTGTGTAATCGGGGACATTGAACTCTCTACCATACGTGTCGATAGTAGTCAAGTTACTTGAAGGACCCTCAAGATTGGCGAATGATGAAACATTGCCTTTCTTAGTCACCGTTGAACTGCTGACTGCAGAACTAGTAGCCTCTACAACTGACATTGTGATGAATAAAGGGTGGAAGGGATTTGTTGAGGTGGAATGGGCTTTGAACTTATAGGAAATTTTCAACAAAAAAAGAAATCCATCGCGCCTGTAATCGGAAGATCAACAGTTTCCGAGCATGTGAGGAACGAGGGCGCGTTCATAGAGGGTATTTGAATGGGTTTGAATGAATAGAGGATTGACGTATTCTTTAAGTGAGCAGGACCGTTTTCTGGTCTCTTATGTCTTGAATCAACAATCTCTTGCCCCTCCAAAACCTCCTCCAACGTGTGTGTAGATCTACGGTCAAGAACACGCCTTGACTATTTTCTCCTATAGTCTTGACAATTTTCTTACAGTCTTGACTATTTTCCTCTACAGCACATTTACAAGCAATACGTCCACAAATTACACTTCTTTAACCATGCGATTCTTTCGATTTAACACGCGGGTCCAATTGGTCATTTTGAATGGTTTTAGATCTATTGGATGATAAAAATAAAATTGGGATGAGCCGCATCATCGTCTCCATTAAGTATGGACAACGGCCAAGGCTACTAATACTGAGATAGGTTATTTAGAGATTAATAACAACATGAACTAATATAGAGATATAGAGACTCTAGTCGGTTTATGTAATCGATGTAGCTTAGTGAATTGAAAATAAACAAAAAGCTAATCAGGGTGTTTGGTTAATATGAAGTTCCTCAAGACTAATCCGTAAATGTTTACGATTCAACTCTATCTGGTTACCGAGGTTACGATTCCTGAGTTCATATAGTTCGTGTTAGCTTCAATAAATCGTAGTAATAACTAAATGGTGTTAGATTTGATCAAGAGTAATCCTCTTTAAATTTGATCTACATGTTGCAGAAAATATGATTTATTTCTAAGTACTAATGTGAGAAAACATGATTTTCTTTTAGCTCCAATGTTCAGCACGATTTAACTCTAAGCTTTAATGTATATTCTCAAGTCAATATTGTGTGTGTTGGAAAATATCCCAAGGTTTGGAAGTTAGCTAATGTACTGTGTTTTATAATAATAACTCAGAATATGTGACCCCGGGCTTTGCTAATTGGATTTTTTTCTTCAATATAGGTTATACGAAGCGTCTTTGCGAATCTATGTTGATACTACAATAGGTCCCTGAAATATAGAGATCATACATTACCTCTGCCAGATATTATATTTTTATCCATCTAGAGTTCTAATCCATGGAAAATACCAACATTTTGAGAGTTTTGGCTGCAAAATTTTACCATTTCAAACCTATTTTTCGAACCTCTTGTAAAACTGAGGTAATTACAAGCCACAACGTCGCAATACAGAGCAAATAGTAGAATCTACTCTTCATATATTTGTAAAAAACTGAGGGTTGAAATGGATGTAGAGACCTTAAATGAACGAAGTTCACCAACACAAAGTAAAGTCATAGCTCCATATTAGGAAATTGGAAATTTCCAGTAGTATGAGAGAACTAAATGTGTCGAGGAATTTGGTGTTGTGAGGTGATCATGTAGCAGGACTCTTCGATGAGACTGTATGATTCCATAGCGGGAAAATCACCAGAAGTCCTCTAGAAGCAGATAGATCGTTACTAAGTCGCAATGCTCCTTTGTGACTATAGGATTGATGAAAGAATGTAGTAAAATTGATCCTTTTAATTACTTCCCTTTTTTATCTGAATTGATTGGATGTTTCAGGTTTCGTGCCATGCAGTTTTTTTGATGGATTTGCTTGCAATTGCTAGTTACCAGCGCGAGATACTCCACGAGTTGAGCAAAGCATCCGACTGCTGTCGATTTGGCAATAAGACTTGCCAACTCAACTTCGCTATCCTCAGCGAATTGAGAAATCAGAAAGCAGCTCATACAAAGGAGGTAAAAATGCAACACGTTTCCTAGAGTTTCTGATAACGGTAGAATCAACCTATATGTATCGTCAGTATATAGATAATACCTATACCACGGTGCGTTCTTAGAAAGCCTTACGACTCGTAAAATTTAAGAGCACACAGATTTATGACTTCAATCTCTAACGTAATCTCATCAATTAGATGAAAGAACATGAAATAGATCACTTGGTATGTTGCTGGACTTGTCAGTATGTATTTCTTTGAATTAGCAAGCGCTTTCTAGGTAGTAAATCAATAGTTAGTGCATTGTACTAATAATTCTGTCAATGATCAATACTGAGAATTATCAGTAGTTGAATTAGATAATACTTCATTAGTTGAATTAATTAATACTTTACTAGTGCTTTTTCTGCCCAGAGTATGAAGTAAATGGCACTTGAATCTGCTAGTGGTTTTTTAGTAAATACTTTCTGCTACGCAGTAACTGTAACAGTAATTTGTCCAACCAATCTGCAGAAAGAAGTCTTCTGTTTAAGTAATACCTTTTCAATTAAAAATGCTAACAGGAAAATCTGTATAAATGAAGGAAGGACAGTACTGCCTACTTATCTACTTCAAGATAGAGAACAAAGGCTAGTTGAATGAATCACTGGTTTTAGAGTATTACTCAGACAAATATTGGTTAATATAAGGAAAAGGTTGTAGATATCGTTGTTCTATCTCTTTAGCCTTGTTAATTTAGATTTTCTAGAAAAGTAGCTATTCCCGGGTATCAGCACCTTTGCGTGAGTCTGTCAATCTAATACTCTTGGCCGACGTTTGATTTAATTCCATTAGGAAATTGATTGTCTTGTAGAGTGGGTTAATGGCAGGGGGTAATTTGGCTAATACGGTAGTTGGAGAAGCGGAGCAGTTTCGCAGAGGCAGGACTACACGAGCACCGTACGAATACAGTACATGAATATACGAGTTAATCTGCAACTATAGGGTTTCAGTTTCAGTTATACGAGTTGATCTGCAACTTTAGGGCTTCTGGTAGTCCAGGTAGCATCCTCATTTGGAGAATCTCCTAATATAACGAGGCGTCAGCGTATAGCCCCTACTAGCTGAAGGGTCTGTGAAATTGTGGCCCCCACAACGACAGAGCTCGACTCTTCAGGCTCGACGAAGCTGGTCAACTTATAACCCTACTCACTAGATGTAACAGTCTCTACATCTGTTCTTTTATACACAATATTTCGATATACTGGTTGTGTAATAGTAGAATTACTCGTTATAAAGTGGCACCAAATAGGAATTCATTTCCTTCCTCATTAGGAAAATATTAGACTGCAAAATCCTGGTGAGTAAAACATCCATGCCGCAGCGAAGTTCCCCATCCAGGAGGAGTATAAGTCTACACCAATTGGTGATTTAAGAGGACAATAGGTATCTAACCCTCTTGTTTCAGTACCATATAATAGACCCTTCTAAAGGACATCTTTTCACAACAATAGAGAAATATTAAAATCTCTGTGTGCAAATAAACCCCAATTGTTTAGTTTATTTCGGTATGTATACTGATATGTCTATTCTTATATATCTATTCTTATATGTCTATTCTTATATGTCTATTCTTATATGTCTATTGTGTTCTGTATATTCTGTTATATAGTCTCTTATGACTATTCTGTTATATATTCTATATATTTTCTTTTTTATTATTCCTTCTCTGATTGTCAGTTAACATCCTACTGACCCAGCTCTTGAGGATCCTTACATCCATAACTGCAGCTACACATCTACAAGGAGGTGAAGCAAAGGGCGGTGGAGAAAATATTCGAAATGAAATTTTTAATAACTGCGGTGATGGACATTGCATCTTGAATCTTCAACCCATAAAGCCATTTTAGGTAATAGTTCTGATCTGATGTAGGACCGCTACAGAATCCATGAGTGTTTCTCTTCTGCTTTTCTAGCACTCTAGCTATAGCGCGCTCTAACGAGCTTTGAGCTGTTCTTGGTTAAGTTAGCTAGCATAAACACACAACAGCACCACCAACTGAAGTTAACTTATTTCAGCCCATCCTCTCTACACATTATTGTTTCCCATAGTACTTTCACAAGCAATGGGAGCTATAAACTTTAGTTATCTCGAGCCTTTTTACCCCAGACAGACAATTGGTGAGAAATTCCTAATTAGGAAATGTGAGAGCAGCACTTTTTTAATTAGTTTTCCTAACGCGGAAATTTGTAGCCATTTTATTTTGCAACAATATTCTTTGACTCCTCGCAAATGGAGAAACATTTCTGTTCCTTCCTAACAGAGTTAAGAGTTCTATATGTCTGAAATTCATCACGATGACTGGGACTTGGCCAGTTCTCGAAGTTATTATTATAAATAAGTCGAGAATCTCGTTCAGTTGGGAAGAGTTTTTTTTATATCATCATCCACAACAACCACTTTCCACTCAGCTTTCTATCCTAAGCTCCAGATACACAATGAAGTTTTCACAATCTACTCTCTTTGCCATCTTGGCCACATCCGCTTTCGTTTCCGCCGCACCAGTTGGAACATCCACTGGTTCTGAATTGACTTTTGTGAAAAGATCAGACACCACTGAAATCCTCGAAATCTTAAGTGAATTACAACATCTTACTCAAAAGAGAGAATTAATTGAATCTGATGAAGAACTTGAAATTCTCAACAAAAGAGCAGACTCTGCCATTGGTAACTTGATTTCCGCCTTTGCCTCTTCCGGTATCATTGGAGAAGTCTGGTCCACTTTAACCACCGACCCTGCTATCAAGGCTCAACTTGGTGGCCTTATTAAGGGTGCCCTTCAAACCGCTCTTGTCCAAGGTCCAGCCTTAATCAAAGCCATCTGGAACTCTGGTTTAATTACCAAGCTTTTCAACTCCCTCTTGAACGATACTGAGTTAAGAAGTGCTTTCCTTGGAGTCGCAAAGTCATTATTCAGCACTGCCCTTAACTTGTTAGGAGCTGCTAAGAAGCCAGCCACTACACCAGCTGCTACCCCAGCCGCTGCTGCTCCAGCCGCTGCTACTGGTGCCTATAAGAGAGAAGTTATCACTGGTGATGACGAATTCTTAGACAAGAGAGACTTGGCCTCCATCATCGGTTTTGTTGTTACCGAAATCAAGAACTCCGGAATTGTTTCTGGTTTGATTAACAAGGTTTTGGCTGACCCACAAAAATCCATTGCCTTCTTGACTTCTGCTTTAAAGAACGGTGTTGTCATTTTCGAAGATGTCTATGGCTATGCCAAATCTTCAGGTTTGTTAGCCTCTGGCTTGAACTACTTGAAGGCACACGGTGGACAATACGCTTCTGCCATTGCCTCATTCTTGAGTGGTCAAATCTCCTCTGGAAAGGTGTCACCATCTGAAATCAACAATGCCCCAACTGGTACTTCTACTGCTTCTACTGGTGCTGCCACTGGTTCTTCTAATGTGATGGCTCAATTAGCTGCTGCTTACGGTGGAGGTGCTGCTGCTTCTGGTGCTGCCGCTGTTCCTGCCGCTACTCCTGCCGCCGCTGTTCCTGCCGCCGCTGCTGCTCCTGCCACAACCGCCGCTGCTGGTGGCAACAGTGATCTTGCCTCTGTCTTTGCTGCTGCACAGAACGCTCCTCCAAACCTTTCGACCTTGTTAGTCAAGAGAAGAAACTATTAAAAGCGCTATTGCACCAAAACTCATACCCTCGATAGTTATCCTATCAAGATTAAATTATCATGCCAGATTCTACTGTTTTTTTCCAAATTTTCGGTTACCAAATGATCCTGCTAGGCTCGATCTTCTCGGTACAATAGTTACTATTGAATTCTAGTTTAATTCTCTTCATTTATTATTAATCCGTTATTTATTACCAATATATGTTATTTAAAAGACTTAGTAGAAAAGAGTTTAAGCTCTAGAGTGGCTCTAGCTTAGTAGCACTTGTTTAGTAGTTATGGTTATAGCTCTAGTTTAATATCCTACCAGGTCTATTGATTCAGAAATATCATCAACTAAATCATGGCTACTTAAATGGGCTGTTGAACGATTAGATCTTATAAAGAATATTTACTAATAGCAGTTGAATTTAGACAAACTTTTCACCAATATTCCCTTATATTGAATAATTCGGGGCTGCGCTCAGTATTTCGTCAAGCACTATAACCGTCAAGAACTGGTTATAAGTCCGAATAAATTATTATCGCCGAACTCATCATCATATTATTATCACCATTTCAATTTTAATAAAACTATTTTACTATCACCATTTATTGTCACCACTTATAATCACATTTTATTATCACTATTTTCTCATCGCCATTTTATATCCATACACCATTTTCATACACTATTTTCATCATATCTTCTCGTAATTACATCCTAAACGAGTTCCAGAGTTTTTTAAGATCGACGAATCCAAATTCTCTAACCAGCCGCATTCACAAACGAATTTTAGACGAGTATGCTTTGGTATAATGCACGTTCCTTAGCGATGGAATCGTTGGCTTTCGGTGGTGTCGGTGAAAAATTTGGTTACGAGATTTGTTCTATTTTTTCCTGAAACGGGCCTACGGATGGTTTAGTCAATAATACCACGTTATCCCTGACTCTAAGGGGTTTTTAAGAGGTACCATAGGAACCAGGTGCTACGACGCCTTGTTTCGATTCAATTCAAACATCTATTAATGTGAGCGCTCGTAACTTAGTAATTATTTAACACCAAGTACTAATAGAATTATTAATAGGCGGATACTATGGGAAAAAATAAGCCTGTTTTAGCTTACTATATTCAGCCTTGTCGTGATTGTGGTAATCGTATCTGTATTACCACAGTCAAGTAATTAGGCCCGAGTTGAGACGTGCAAATCAGGAGCAATGAGCTAACTTGCAGACATGATGACCTAGTGACTAAATGATCCACCAGAAGCTAATGTCTCGCTAAGCAATGCAGCGAAGAAAATCTCGGTCGCTAAATTAATTCACCTCATTTGTACAAATATTTACCGGCATTCACTTCATCATTAGGCGTGCATCTTTATATTATATGTGGGCATTCTCCTGCCGTTACGTTGGAACCCGCATCGGAACTCGGAGTACAAAATCCTTAATTTATAGAAAATAATTAAATCCCTAATATTTTATTAGATATCGTAGATAGTGAGAATTAACCGGGTTGTTCAGTATAAGCGAAAAATGAGCGAATATCACCAGGCTCTCGACTTATAACAATAAGGGGGGAATCCTCGTAGAATACTATACTAATATAAATAAATTATACATACTAAGTTAATGATTCCTCACTATGATTGTACAGTTTTCGTGGTCCCAATTAAGCGGGTTGGGATTAGGAGCCATTTAGGCGGAAAATAGAATAATTAGGCGAGCCTCTGCGCAATTAGGCGTCATCTAGAACAGACAAACGTCCAACTCATTTGATATTTAACTCATGAGCTCCTGATTATATAAATACTTCTCCATTTCCTTCGAATTGGAGTTTGGTGACCACCATATTTCATCATATTTCAGCATGTTGTTCGCCTTGGCTACACCAGGTTCTGCTTTTAAACCATCTTTGAAGAAAGCTTCCAACACTTGGAGATTGAAGAAGTTTAAGGAATTGTACAACCTCAAGGCTGGATCTTCAAGAAGCTCCATAGACGGATCATTAGTGACAGTTTCAGGCACCAACACTTTGTGAAGTACTGACGCAGTCACTACTCATATGCACAAACAGGAATAAATCTGGTGACTCCATCTTAATCATATTCAGATATAAATTTCACTTATATACAGGATTTTTGATATTTATTCTGGAAACTTTTCATCACTACATTATTAGAGCCATGGCCACTTGAGAGCAGGATCTCTTTATTTGAATCATGGCCATTTGAGAGAAGGATCTCCTATTTCAATTCTCCAGTTACCACATTAGTTAACTTACTAGACACTTAAAATATAAATACCTTTTTAAGTATGAAAATCTTATCACCTTGTAAAACTATACCCACCGGGTTTATATACTTAAGGTATTGTTATTATAGAAATATATATATCATTTCAGTTGAATGTATTTCTTAATAATGTGAATTTTTTATGGAAATCTATCGATTTCTAAATCTAAAGTTTCTAATTGTAGGCCTGAGATGGCCTCAAGAATATGTGGTGCATCATGGTGTAGATGCTGATCCCGATGAATACTCTTCATCGATAAGTTTTTCGGTGTTTGATGGATCCCATGCTGCACTTGGAACGGTCAATCCATTGCCTGTAGCTCCTTGTCTTTGATTGGCATCCTGTTGTCTGCGATCTCTTTCAAATTCTCTCCAACGCTTCATGAAAATATTCGATGCATCGAATTTACCTACTGCAGTACTATGGTCCCCAGTATCATTACCCACCTTTCTAGTTTCACCCCAACTGAAGTCATCGAACTTCCAGTACGCATAAGATGGCAATACTAAATTCCAGACTGGCAATGCAAGAAGATAAATAAAAAAGTAAATCACGTACGACAATGATGACACTGTGATGACAATCATAGCACCAGGTAAACCAAACACAATTGCTAAAAGAACCAACGACATAATTGGGGTTGGCTTCGACACAATTGCAAAAATAATCACATAAACAGTCAAACAAATAGCCATAGGTAAAACCAACGTACCAATCAATTCAATGAAAATACAGAATTGCATCGAGAAGCAGAATGTACCACACAAATCATTGACCAAAACTAACTCCATCAAATTGTGCACAGTAGAATTGATCCAACGACGACGTTGAGACAACAACACTTTAAAACTATCTGGAACAACCGTTTTACAAGCAGCCTTTGGAACAAAAATTTGTTTTCTTTTGGGGAACGTTTTCAACATAAGAGCAGAAAGATAACGATCCTCACCCAATAACAACAAATTCTTCTTATGCAATGTCGATACGTTATTGTCTGAATATCTTTCGACGATATCGGGGTTTGCCAACACTGGAACCCAGTATCCATCACTGCCTTTAGGAGACTTGATACGATACATCGAGAAACAACCTGGCAAACATGTTACACCTCCAAAAACAGATTCAAATGCCTTGGCTTGATGGTGTGAAATATAATACTCAAAGACTTGAATTGCAGTAACCCAGGATTGTGACTTGTTGGAAATTTTTGTTTCACCACACAATCCCATGATAGAAGGATCTTTCACCATTTCAGCTACCATATGTGTCACTGAATCTGGAAAGACCTTGGTATCAGCATCCACCATCAAGACGACCTCATAAAATTCTGTCATGAGACCCGTGATTCGCCAAATATTGTTCAACAATTCGTATTCCAATTCCGTCATTCTTTCATCAAACATAACCTTTTGCAAATAAGCCATCAAGATAATTTGAGAATCACGCTTACCTCTGTTACCTGGTTTAGATGTGCCAGCTTCGTCAGGTGTACCACATTTCACTACACAAATAACTGGGACTCTTTGCTGCTTTTCTTGAGGAACAGTGTTATCGTCATATTTGTAGAAACCAGCATAGATTTTTGCCATATTATGACGCTTGCTACCTTGAGCAACAGCAATATATGAGTATGGTTTGACATCTTCTGGTTCGGTAGTAAAATCGGACATCATACCCAAGACAATATCGGGAGTAGACATATCGTTACCATTACCTTTAATTATACCATCACAAACAACAAATATCAATTTATGTGAGTTGGGGTAATCAGTAGTGGCAACCGAATCCATAGTTAAACGCAAACCCTCTTCGTCTTCAGAATAACAAGTAACCAAGGTAATAACATGAGCCAAAGGATAAGCAAACGGTTGGTATTCGACAGGAGGTTGCGGAACAACATCAGGATGAATAATATCTGGTGATAACCCGTTAACTGCTGATCCATCGTCGAAAGTTTCAAACGGATTGTATGTGGATACGGGTCTTGACAATAAATCTGTCGAAGATCCATGATCATTCAAGTAAAGATTAGACTGTCTGTTATCAGTGGATCTTAAGTTTCTCTTGGATCCCCCTTTTCCTAATGTGGCGGCCTGAGTACACATGGTGGTGTATTTAAAGGTTTTGGACATGGCCTCCGGATTGTCATAATACTGTGATAATTCGGCATTTGGACCCATGGAAAGACGACTACCTCTGTAGAACACACTTTGCCTATTGGTTTTATTAGATTTGTAGTTGGCTCTGGCTCTCACAGGAACAGTTTTAAGTTGGTTGCCGATGACTCCATTAGGATTGTCGACCCAGTTTTCGATCTCCTTGTTTCTTGCAACCATAGATTTGTTGTCTACTTCAGTAGCACCCTGCTTTCTGGAGATAACCCATCTAAAATAACATGCCATAACGAATTTAGCCATGACGACAGAAAGAATAAACACCAAAGAAACGTACAACACGATGCTGGAAGCAATACAACCAATGGTATCGGAGTCTATGGTACCTACTTTAATAATCTCTGATAAACATCTGGCGGCCTGTCTTTCACGGGGATTGGTCAATACCAAAGAGATATCGTGACCATAATATGTTTTGTCGGATCTCAATTTATCAAACAACTCAGGGTAATTAAGTTCATCCTTCAAAATCCAGTCAATCAAGTTAAGATCCAAAACGTTACCGGAGTATACCACTAATTTTCTCGAACTGTTTCTGATATCTTCCCAGGTGAAATAAACATCACCATTGATTTTTAAGCTGAAAAAGGCATCTCTGGCTATAGAACTAGTGTGACAAGCCCAACCATCATAATATGCCTTTGAATTGTTTGGAGATGTTGATCCATCTTGGTCAAATACACGGCAAGGCATATACCATGCCAAGTCTTTTTGATCGTTGGTAGGAATGGAACTTCCTTCTTTTGCAGTGATCAAATTTTTACAATTACCATTGACATTTTGAAACAAAAATGAAGCATCTTTACCACCAGCATTAATTGGAGGATACAAAACGTTGGTACCTGCGCCAATACCTGCAGCTTTTGGATGTTGAGAATTTGCTAAATCAAAAGAACGTCCACTAATAATTAAAGAACCAGTCGAGACGTCCCCGTTTTTAGTTCTCAAAGTTTTATTAAAACATACAGTTCTAGTAAAACCAAAAGTCAAAAATGCAATAGCAGCCCCGAGATAAAGAATGCAACTGATCAAGGCGATCTTTTCACGCCATGCAAACTGGCGCTCTTTTGTTGGAAGGCCACAAAGTTTGAGCAATGGAGCAGGAGCCCAAAAGGTTATAATGTAGCAATATACTTTCCAAGGATATATATCATGTTTTGGTTTTGGTTCTGGAGAACGGTCTGAGGAAGAAATGACTTTATTTTTAGAAGGTGAATAATCTTTTACTTCATCGTTCAAGCCATATATCTCACGGCCTCCATTTAAGCCTGAGTCTTGTAAAGGCGGAATGCTACCGGGTAAGGGCATTGTGGACCCAGCGCCTGGAGCGAGGTTCCCACTATGAATGTCCATCAATGGAATGCCCTCATCATCGTCTTCTACGTCATTTCTATTGGTAGGACTATGAAAAGATCTTGAAGGACTCAAGTTTCTGTCTGAATGTGAATTAGAAATATGAGGATCCAAGCCTGTTGATGAAGGTTGAATTTTCAAATGATTCGATTCGTGATTTGCAACCTGAGTGTAATGAAAACGAGGATGGTTCTCGTCTATTCTAGATCTCTCGGGTCTTACAAGAGATTTCTTTCTTGATAGATCACCAGACTCATGATCAAATTCTTGATAGTTTGCACTATTTCTGTAGGACATGATCTGAAACACGTAACCTTTCTATGAAAAAACAACTGAAAAAAAGGTGATCTGAAAAGGAAACCAATCCAAGTATGTAATCTGAACAAATACTCACAGCTGACCAACTATTGACCAACTAATAACTATTTATATCAATTAAACTATGGTGAGTTGTAAAAGCGAATGGAAAAAGATCTTTGGCGCTTAGATGAGTTTTGTATATTTTTTTTCTGTCCTACTTAAATCAGGGGCGGTGCTGAGCGAGGTATAGAGAGCGAATACGAAGATGCGTAGATCTATGAACCGACAAATCAGCTTGATCGAGAACTAAGGACACTAAGATTTATAAGAATTGCTATAAAAAGTCACTATCAAAAGTTACCTAGAATTGCGCCTCAGGCTGCTAACTAACACGTCTCGGAGTTCGCTGACTTTTCTCACCAAATCACTGAACCAGTTTTGGTAATTAAATGAAGAGAACAAAGAATACTATTTCTAAACTACAAGTAATCGAAATTCAAGTACGCAGCTTTGTTTAGAGTGGGTTTCCTACTGTTTTACCAATTTGATGGAGTCTCTACTATTAATTACATACTATCAGAGGATTAACAGCAGGAATATTTCACCAATTACGGCACAGATGTTTACGGTGATGTACTTTTTAGACAGTTACACATCTGGAGTTGTGGGGTTCTAGACTTTCATGGATTCGAGAATCGTCGTATCCACTGGGGGGTTCTTGCTATGTTTGGCTAGTTGGATCCTCTGAGTCGTTTAGGCGAGACGGTGTTGGCTCGTTGCAAATTGATTCTGGCCCTGAAATGTAAACAAAGAGAAACGGGATTGTTATTTTAAGGTTCGAGAATTTGGTTCTGGAATTTTTAAATCCGGTATATAATAATGTGGTTATGATAGTTTTCATTTGGGGACCCATAGAGAGTCTTGGGATAGTGAAATTTAATACTGGCGAAGTATTGTGAATGCTACTCACCATTAATCTCCACTATTCCCTGATTAGATAAATTTGCTACGCTCAAATTTGCAAGAGTTTTGGGGTAGTTCTGTTAGTTGTTCGTTTAGTGAAAAAGGGTTTTAATTGCTTAGTTTGCTTAATTTACTTATTAAATAATGACAAATACAGAGCGTAGCGAAGTACTCATTAATATTCACTAATCTTCACTAATCTCTATACTATTCTCTATTCACTATTCTCTATTCACTAATTAAATTATGGAAATACTTCGCTATACTCAGCATTCACTTATTATACCGTTAGAAACCTCTGGAAAATTATCTCAAGTAACTGATCCAAATTCTTAACTTTAGCACTGAATGGTACTAGCTTGAACAAAAGCTTATACAACTTCCTGAAGTGAGGAGAATTTTTATCATCGATAGTGGTTATGTTGATGATTCCATTCAATATTATAAGTAGCTCACGCTCTTGTATCTTGGGCATAGGACATCTGTAGACTAATTTCACATCACTGAGGAACCGTCTAAGACAGAAGGAAGCACGACAGATCAAGTATTCTTGAGCAATCGAGTTGAAGTACTGATTTTCAGGTTCTTGACAGAACTTTATCAATTCTTGAAGACATTTGACGCGAGTTTTATAATTCTTGTGCTTTTCAACAGGCTTAGTCGATCCAAAAGTTTCGTCAAAGTCGATCAGAGTCACCGCGTCAGTCATAAGAAGTGGATGGCTTTTGTTTTCATCGTTGATAATATCAAGTTCAGTATCGTCCTTCTCGTACAAAAACGAATTTTTGTATATATTTGCAACAAAAGCTGTCACTAACGAGGTGTCTGAGTGGCTCAAAAGTCTAGGGAACACTATTTCCATCAAATCATTGTACTGCTTCAAGTTTATCTCTTCCTGGTCTTCCGTTGTTTCGTTGTCTGAAATACACAACTTGATTCCGCTCATGATTAAATCCCACAACTCGCCATCTTTGCAGTCTTCGCGTATCAAACTATCGATTACCAGCTTCAATATTTCACTAGATTCGATCCATAACTTTTTGGGCTCTCTTTCAATCCCAGTCGACTTGTTCTTAATAATTTCCAACAATGACTTCAAGACTCTATTGATACCTTTATCTTCGATTAATGTTTGGTAATTTTCCACCTTATCAAGCTTTTGTCTCATCAATTTTGTTGCCTCATGACTAACAGCAATGAAACTTGGAATCTTAACTTGATTGGCAATAGCCTTATTTTTCAATATCTTCATTGCAATACGGTCTCGAGTACCATATGGGTAAACTGCTATATTTCCGAGTTGCTGGATCACCTGGGACTGGATCTTAATGTCTTCAGAATCGATAATTCTCAAATTCTCAATCACCGATCGTTGTAACTTTGACATTCTTATGGAGTCAGAATTCTTATCTGGCAAAACAGGATATCTTGCACATTTATTGAGTAAAGCAATAATAACATTCATTTGATCCAATGTCAATACAGTTTCCACAATACCGTACAATGGTGGAAAGCAATTCATCAACGACGCAATAGATTCTTGATAGAGCGGGTTGATGAAGTCATATTCAACCGACACACCCACCCAAAATTCATACAACAAGTCTCTCACTTTCGCAAATTCTTCCCCATCTTGTTGCTCTATAGGAGCCACCAAATCATGAAAACTTTTAAATATCTTCAAATTCAAATCAATCCACTTAAACTCCATCAAGTTCTCAAAGTACTTGATTAAACCTTGCCATTTTTCAACGACATTCGGCATAGTATCAAAGTTAATCATGAACTTGTTGAAAATAAATACTAAACCGGACAATCTTAAATCTAAACTGTCGATCCATTCCTTTTTATGGAACTTTGGATTACTGAAATCTATCGGTAATTTTACTAATTTGGGGAACACTATTTCATGGAGTAAGTCCCATGATCCTGATGCTGTCAATAAGTTTCCGTGAATTTCAATAATTTGGTAGAATGTTTGTATAGCTCCATCTCTAACTTGTGCTCTAATGTTGAACGCCAATTCCACCAATGAAGACAATAAATAAACATCAAGAAGAATATAGAATAAGTAGGACTCTTGTTTAGTTGTCTCAATAAATTCTTCCATCTCGTCACCGGTTTTGAACCTGTTTAATTGTTCCGTCATATTCCCTTCAGCCTGAGTACTTGAAATTCTCGATCGTAAGGAATCACTGATCAACCAAAAATAACTAACAGAGCTGAATGAAATATTCAAGTCATAACTCTGTGAACAGAAGTTGAACAAGGTACCAATTAACAACTTCAACTGCTTGAAAGGCAAGGTAGACATAAATTCGTCTAGAATCAACTTTAAAGTTGCAAAGGAAGAATCAATCAACAATCTGATTTTCTCTTTCAAGTTGTGATCTTCATTAAAGGAGCCAGTTGTCTTGAAGGGGGTATTCAAAATATTGAATACAGCGCTCCAAGAGTTTTGATAATATGTGTCATATTTGTCAATCAACTCGTGCAATGTAGTCAAGATCAATAAATGTATCTCAGTCTCACAATTTAAGACTAATAGCTCCAGTGGAATACCCAAATCAAACAAGTTTTTCAAAAATTTGTTCAAAGCTTCCAAAGATTTCTGTGATGTCAAAGCATTGACCTTATCGGAACTGGAGCTAAACCCTTGGCTGGCAATATGTGTAATTATGCTGTTGAATAAATGAACAATGTGGATTCTTAAATTGTAATTAGCACTCCTTGTATTTCCCAATTTGATGAAGTAGTCACTGACCAATTTCCATGAATCATTGCTTTCGATTAAAAACTTGTTGCTATTTATCTTGCAAATTTGATCCAAGTTCGTAAGGAAGAACGTTTTATTATACGGGCAAACGAGTAAATCATCGCCCACATATTTCTCATTGGACTTGTACTCTTTCTTTTCGTCAAATTCTTCATTCTTTCCTACGCCAAACAGAGAGTCTGACAAGGTAGTCAATGCAGATAGTAATTGGTTGTATGAATCGAGTGGGTAGTCATCAATGCTATCAAACAATTTTCTTTTTGAACTTTCGAAGTTGCTCATATCCTGGCTGCTCAAGTTTGGTAACATTTCCTCAGTGAATGACTTATAATGCTTATTGTTGATATAGCCACTGTATTCGTCGGGCCCATAAACATAGTAATCACACCATTGAAATGTAATCCAAATTATTTTCCATGAATTTTGTAATGTTGAACCCAAAGAAACTGCTAGGTTTGCCAAAGCACGTAAACATGTTACATGTCTTGTGTTAAAGCTTCTTGATTTCACTGATGCAGAGCTTGAATTCTGAGTTGTGCTGCTATCAGCTGAGCTTTGTAGTGTACCACTAAAAGATTCCACCAAGGATTCTCCAAATGCCAACAATTGCTTTCCCTGTTCTTGGAATATGCTTGAATTCTCTTCACTTTTTCCCTCGGAACTGGAAGCATTATTAATAATAGCTCTTGATAAAATCATCAATAGTCCATCCCTCAAGTTCCCTAATCCTAGTAACCCTGCAGAATGGGTGTATCGTTGTAATGATCTTATCAATAAATGAAAACAGTCGCTATCCATCAGAGAGTAAATGAAGCTTTCAAATAAGGAGGAGATGTCTGGATATGCAGCGTCAATTATGGAATTTGCAAACTCAACGTCTGCTTCCAATGTATCCGGATTGTAACTGTTGGATAAGTTTTGAACAAAATTTGCTACCCCTTCAGCATAGGATAACAAGATTTGTAATATGAGATAAACTGGGTATGTTTGTGGGATTGAAACTGGAGGCTCCATTTTATCAAGGTGATCTAAGAATGACACTTTCATGTTGGAGGTTGACTTGGAAATATATGCTTGTGTGTTTTGAGTTGACGATGAGGATGCAGAAGTCGAACCATTTGTCTGGTGTATGGTTTTGATGGGCTTAACACTATCATTAACAATGTATGAGTGGGAATGTAAATAGTTGCATAAAATAGATGTTAATTCCTGAATAACATTTTTCTTCTTCGAATTACCATCATACTTTTCAAAAATTGACTTGACTGTATTGAAATCAGTAAATATTCCTTTGTACATTTCCAAGACCAAAATCTTTTCCCAGTCAAGCTTATCTTCGTTTGGCTCATTGTTCAACAATATATGATTCAAAAACGACAAGACTATTTCGCTTTCAATCTCCAAGTTCTTGAGTTGTGAGGATAATAAGACGCTGAATATTCTCATTGTCCTTGTAAAAAGTGGAAAGTTTTTGGTAGGTGAGTTGAGGATTCTCAATAATGAAGGAACCAATTTGATCCTCAACAAGTATCCTAATTCCTGGTGATTGCTAAATAAGAGTTTGTGACTTGTGATACAGTTTTCAATAATTTCTAAGACTGATATGGACTTTATTTGCATAGATTCACTAAAATAGCTTGGTCTCTCATTTTCAACCAAATGGCACAAATCCTGAAAAGTTTGAAATCCTTCATTGGTTAAGTCGTCTACCAAGATCACTTTCTCTTCGTCAATCGGTATCTCTATATTTCCATCCTTTTCAATTGGATCAATTTTCTCAAACACGTTACTGAACAATTGTTGAAGTGTCGCAGAAGCAGTGTTGATCACCACTGTTGATTTGTTATTGGAGGTCAAACTCGAACATATCCCCAACAATTTGATCAAAAGATCACCCTTAATATCAGTATTGTAGTTTTGCATAAGAGACGGTAAACATTGCAATATTCTCAATTGAATATCGACGGCCAATTGTGTCGCCTCTCTCAACCCATCTAATAAGTCGTTCAAGCATTGTGACGGAACGACACCGCTAACAATTAATTTATGAATGGCAGGGATCGATATCGTCGCAATCTTAGCATTTCCAGTCTTACATGCAGATATGAATGGAGCTATGATATGGCTTTTGAGATCGGGATTGTCGATCTCATGAACATTTGCTGTTAAATTATATGCTTTGAGATTTGATATTGCCTTGTCACAGCTTTGACGAATTTCAGGATGTCTTCTTTTCGATTCTGTTGACAAGCTACTTAAATCCGTGATTAGTTGTTGAACTGTACTCATTGTACATAGATAATAGACACCTGTGTCTCTGGTTGTTGCGACACGATTTAACTCTACAAAACTGTTTTGGTTATCCTGTATATAGATGAATACAACATGCAAAAGGCTCTTTACAGGTTAAGGAACAATATTTACATATTTTTCACATTATTAATTTGTATATTTAGCAGCCATTATTAATTCATATATTAACACCACGTATGGTAAAATCTATAGTACCAAGGGTTCTTTTTCCAAGCGATATTGTCAGCAATATGCCTTTCCTTTTCAGCAGCGTGATCGACAATGTTGACTCCTGTGGTTATATCCATATCTTCAGCTCTGATATAAAGACTCCAGTTTCTAGTCCAAATCTTATGGCCAAGGTAAAATACTAACACGATTGGTGCTGCTAGGTAGGCTTGGAAAAACGTATTTGCATCAAGGGAGGGACCACCAATGGGGTATAATCCAACATAAAATTGGGCCATTAATACCAATACGTTTATGAGCATTCCCAAATATGCACCGAAATCTCCACCAAGTGCTTTATATGGTGTTGACTTGACGATTCCTTGTACTTTGAAGGCATAGTTTACTCTGACTTGGGCTAATGCAATTGAAAACCAGATAAAAATAGTGGCAAGTCCACTAATAGCCAATAGCCAGTTGAAAACTATAGTTTGTTTGTCTGAAGAGCACACAAAAGCAATTAATCCGAATGATAAACAGATCAAAATTGCATACATTGGCCTACCTTTCCTGTCAACATGGGTTAAAAACTTTGGCCCGTGGCCTGCTTCTGCAAGGGCAACTAATGGCTTATAAGATGCAAAAACACTGGCGTTGGCAACAGATAATACAGCAATCAAGATGACAGCATTGAAAATAGATGGTAATACACTAATACCACCATTTTTAATTGCAATGACAAATGGAGAAGCAGACGAACCCGAGTTTCCAAGTAAATTTTCATCATTATACGGGACCAAGAAACAAACGAGGATAATCGATAACATGTAAAAGATAGAGATTCTCCAAAATACTTGCTTAATGGCGTTTTTCAAAGTTCTTCGAGGGTTTGCAGAAGATCCTGCTGCGATTGCAACTAATTCCGTACCAGCAAAACTAAATGCAGCATTGACTAGCGTGTTACAAGTTCCACGAAAACCGTTGGCGAAAGAGCCAGGGTTACGCCAATGCTTTCCTCCTATATAGCCACCTTCACCACCACCGGCGACTAAAACTATACCCAAAATACAGAATCCAATCATAGCTGTGACCTTTATAACTGAGAAAACTGATTCACCGATACCATATCCCTTTACCCCAAATATATTAATTGCACAAATTATGGAGAAGAAAATGGCTACCCAAACAGAAGGGTTAATGCTTGAACCCCAAAATTCAATGGTTAATGATGCAGATACAAGAGAAAGTGGAATGCTTACCAACCATTGGATGCAATAATTCCAGTTCATTGCAAAACCCCAAGACTCATCAATAAACCTTGAGTTGTAAACCAAGAAGTTGCCTCTGACAGGATATGCACAGGTCAACTCACCCAAAGACTGTATGACAAAAAACACTAAAGTTGCAATAATAGTATACCCTATCACACAGCCACCAGGACCAGCGGTGGAAAGTGCACTGGCACTGCTAATAAATAAACCACTTCCAATACATCCACTCAAAGCAATAAGTCTGACCTGGTATTCCTTCAAATTATCTTCTAAAGAATAAACCTCACCTTTCTCGATGTCACCATTGGAAGTTGAGCCTGGAGGAGAAAGCTTGAAAGATTTGCAAAAAGAGCGGAATCCTCTTGAGTTCTCCGAAGAAGTATCGGTTGCATCTATAGCAAAACTTGAAACAGACGAACTCTCTTTTGGAACCACGTTAGCCATGGAATCTCGTCTTCAGTTACTTACAGAGTTATAAATCCATTAGAGGATTTTGATTTTATTTAAAGAAATGCCAGATGCTCTCCGAATGGCATTTGGCATCGCGTTCAAAATGGCATTTGCAACCATGTAAGGCAAATTGAGCTACCAAATGCCGCATTTGGTTAGAGGAACTACCCTTGAAAACGGCTTTACTAAATTGAACCTAATAGTCGGAAACCAAGAGCCGATTGCTATCAGACACATTAGGGGTGATAAGCTTGTTAAGGGTATCACTCTTGAACCTGTCATTAGCCGTTCAAACGGTTCCTGGATATTTGGAAAATAACCTATCGTGAAAATTTTGCTAAAAATGAAGTTCTATGCAGGTGGTAATTACTACCATGCAAGACCTAAGGTAATAACCGGAAGTAATATTCTTCGATGAGAAATTCGTATCCTTGTCGCTGAGATATTGACATCTTTGTCGGTGAGATATTCGCATCCTTATCGGTCACTGAATTCATTACCAAGTATTAGAAAGAAAATCTTATATTCAGAAAATGCTTATCTAGAAGGCATTGAGAGTCGAAAAATCTTTTCTAAAATTTAGAACGATTTTTTACATCTTAGGCCCACCAACATCCTGTGGGAAGGAACTATTGAAGCCATGAGGGATTATTAACAGATGTCTTCACGAGCAAACACAGAATTTTGAGCACAGATATTTCTTTCTGCATCCACCACGCCCATTTATGAATATATTCTATCATTAGCGAAGTTGTTCCTCAACTTTTTGTTGTCAATACCAAATAGATTAGGAGAGTAGCACGGAGTGCAAATATAGGGGAAAAACGTGCATGGGATCGTTCTATTTCTGAGAAAATATCCACATCTTGGATTTATAGCTGCATCGGAAATATTAACTGCAGTTCCAAACTCCGGAAATATATCGCTGATTGCACAAAAGTTTGTTTGGCTGCAAAGTTTCGGAAGCTAAGGCTAGGGGTTGAGGCTAGGGGTTGAGGCTAGGGGTGAGGTTAGGGGATGAGGAATTTTTGAATAGATTTGGAATTCTTGAACAAATCTGACACATCTGTATCACCTACATTAATAATGCGATCACTAACATAACTACAGAGCAAATACTATTATTCGTTTACGTCAATTTAAAGTTTGTTGTGTATATGTATAAACTCAAAGTATCAAAGAGCTATTGATCATTAATAGCCCGCTATTGGAGAACATATAGATTGATATGTTGACTAACTTGATAGTAATTGTAGAAGAACTGAATATAGTTTGAAAAACCCGCGATTATATAAATGTAGTGTATAAAAGGTACGAATACCAACACAATAAGCCAATACTAGTATCCGCTATATCTAAGTCATTAGATACACTCAGCCAACTCAGCAGCCGGCTGCCAGTATCTATACCATAAGGAGAAAATCCTAAGGAGAGAGTCATGAAATCATAACTTAAGGTACATTATTTTAAGATATTGTAGTGGTTAATTGACATTTCCACCCAACCTCATAATCTCTTTCTTCAACTCCAAATTCTCTTGTAATATTCTTTCTTCGTTTTTCTGCAAGTATAAGATATAATCTGTAGCCTTTTCTAAAATCATAGACTTGTTCAATCTGTTGCAGTGATTGTCGGGAGTGTTATCCTCCTCTTTACCGGTTTCGAAGGCAGTCTTTTCATATGCTACCCAAGGAATAATTTTTTGTAATGCAGCAATCTTGGTGTTGATATTGATTCTATACTTCTTTTCGATTTTGTTGTGGGCTTGTTTTTGAGTTTCGGTTAATCTTTTTCTATGTGCTCTCTTTTTGGTGACTCTAGGTTTGGAAAATGTAGGGGAAGAAGGAGAAGAGCTCTTGGACGAGTTTGCCTCTGAGTTTGAAAATGTGGACGACACTAATGAGCCGTTTGCTTGTGTTCTGCGACGAGAAATTGGGACATCCTCGTCTTTTAAAATGTCTTTAGTATCAAAAATAGATTCTAACGATTTAGGAGTCAAGTCGTTATTCTTTCTGATGAGTTCGAGTTTATTATGCAAAGATGACAAGTCTGGGACTTTGTCATATGTAACTTCACTTTTAATGTGAGGTGAAGATGATGATGATCCTGAACTAGATGCAAATTCTGGATCGGACTGTTGAGGTTGCGAAGGAAAGTATCTTAACTCCGGTTCGGTGTTAACATCAGGGATAGGATCGAGCGAGAGAAATGATTGTCCAGTGAAACTATTACAAGTAGTCAACGGAGCAGACTTGATTAACAAGTCGTGAACCCAGGCATCTGAAGGCTCCATTGGAGATAAAGGTGCAGAGCAGGTGAAGTAATAATCGTCGTTTAATAAATCCATTGTCGAAAAATGTGTAAGATGTGTAAGATGTGTGTATAGTGATTGATACTGAATAACATTTATGCGATTCCAGGGGCGTACTAAATGTATATATACCTTTAAGTGTATTTATTTTGCGTTACTCAAACCCCGATCACCCAATAAAATCTGGCACCGAATGGTTTTGATCCCTTTTCTATATCAGGTCATTGAGTGGGACCATTATAGAATCTAATTTTTTATGTTGGCGGACCTACTCTATCTCCTCTTTCTCCTTCTATGACGGTGTCTGTAAAGAACTCTTGGACAATGGTGAGGGTTCTGTGTATATACGATCGCAACTCTGGTATATATTGAAGTCTTCCTCTTTCTAGCTAGAGTTTGGGTAAAGATTCTAGTGCTTCCTCGAAGATTCTTGTTTGCAATAGTATATACTTTCGGAACGTGGAACGTATGATTCTGTATATATGATATCAGAGCACCATAACATAGAATGTTTTTTGAGAACGTTTGAGGCATAAATTAACCGTAATATTCCGAGATGTCGGACTTATTTCGTAACTGTTTTGGTTCCGATTCTTCCTGCACATGGTTTGGTTGCGACCATTCAGTTTGAGACATGTTAGGATTATCTAAATCAATACAATAGAGAATGTTCGACAGTACGATCTGAATCTTTCCTTCTTTTAGTCATGGCTTTAGTTATGTACGAATTCTAGAGGGGTTCTACACAGGATAGAATTACATTTGAAATGTGTGATATTAACAAGATTTTTGACGTGGTCAAATTTGCGAAGTGGAATTACAAATTTGCGAACTTGGCCTCCTGCCCTTCTATATGCAAATCTGCGTTATATTGCTTAAAATATTTATTTGCCTCCCCCAATTGCTGATAATATGTTAGTTTCGTATTACATCTAATTTTGTAGTTCAAAACATGCGCAATGATGTGTCTCATACCCTTTTAATACATAGTAAAGACTTGGTACCTTGAAAAGAATTGAGGGAATTTCCAGACTTCCCAGGATTTCTACTACATTTTACTTTACAGAGGGTAGATAGTGATATATATCTATCTTATATGTTTGGTAGCTTCTATGTCATAGTTGAGATATTCAAAAATTGTAGTCAATTGAACGGCTATAGTTCTTTAGAATACCTTCTAAGCGAAGATGATTCATCTATAACAATTAGCGAGATGATTTAGCTATAATAATTTTCTTGACTGATTATTTAGCTATGGTGTTGTTCAAGCTTGGCTCCTCTAAGTATGGGACCACTTCTCAGCACTTTTTAGGGGTATTGAGCAAATTACTATATATTTAGATTTGGATAATTAACTCGGAGTTTGTGTTCGTATGAATATCGCCGGCCTGAATAACAAATAATTCGTCTATTATTTAAACATTTTTGAACATTATAATTGCTCACTATAGGGACGATGTTTTGCCATCGCTGTTGTACCCACTAATTCTCTCCTAGTTTAGTTTGCCAACATCGTTAATCAAGTTGAAAATATCGATACTCGGCATAACAAATATTATATTACAAATATTATATAACAAATATTAAAACATATCAATTATTGGACATTCAGCTTTCACTATTACTACTGCACCAAACTTGTATAATTGATTCATATGCAATAAAACCTTGAATGGCCCCATAGTTCTTAAAGTTGTCAATAAAAATATAGAGTCGGAGTGTAACGGAGGGCGCTTAAAATGAAGAATTTTTCCGAATTGCTGAGCCGCACTTATGGAAGTACCCGAAGTTTTTCCGTCATCATCAAGAAAAGCTCATGTTTCAATTGTTAGCCCACTCCTTAAGAAAAAGAAATCTGAGAGTCTACGATGAGTTATTAAAGTACACCATGGATTGAATCATGCATCTCGGCAATTATAAACCCTATCAATTTTACGGTGACGAAGAAGCCGTTCATGGATTTGTGAAGAAAAGAAGATTCTGCAAGAGACCCTTTGTAGAAATATCTGAGGTGTTAAATAGTCTCTGAATCTGAAAAGAATGTAAAAAACCCTCTATTCCCATGGCAGCTTCTTGAGCTACTCAAGCCATTCCACGTACCTTATTCAAGACCGCTCCTGAATCTCTCAAACTAATTTTTAGTTTATCAAATGTCTTACGACATTTATAAATACCTTATTCAAGACCGACATTCACACATACCTTACTCAAGACTGTTCCTGAATATCTCAAACTAATTCTTAGTCTAACTAATGTCTTACGACATTTGACAATTCTACCCCAGAGCTAAAATGTCGCAATTCATCTCAAGATCAATACCGCAATAGAATACTGAAATTCAGAAATACAGAAATAAACCGATGACAGCCTGCGATTATCTCTTTAACACATCAACACCCGGAAGAACTCTCTAGCACAATGTCCAACCCTCTTCACAAATTGTACAACGATTACATCACCCCTAAGTTCTGGAAGGATGTTAAGTTTGGCATCATCACCTTTATTGCGATGTGTGCTGTTCTCTTTCATTATGCTTGGATAATGAGACAGCTTTTAACCAACCGTGATATAACCTATGAAAAGGGTACCACATACTTTGTCGTACTTGGTATTAATTGTTATGTTATGGGTTATATTGTATTGAAGAAAGCATACCCAATAATTTATAAGGAAGAGATTGCTAATGAAAAAAAGGAACAGTAATACAAGGGCAATAAACAGATAAGGATCGCCACTAGTGTCCGGAAATAGCTAGATTCTGGACAGAATCAAAATTTTCCTAATATATGGGCAGTTCCGCCGCTAATACGATTCTTTGTAACGAGAATTGTGGAGAACGATGGAGATTGATGGAGAACCGTACCATATTTCATCTCAAAGTGATTTTGCCGTTGAGATGTAATAGTTTAATATTCACAAACCTCATAAGAGGTGTTTTACATCTGTTATTTACTTCGTCTTTAATCCATATCGTAAATTTTATGTACAAGTTAACTGTTTCTCTGAACGGGCATAGCGAGAGAGATGAATATCTGAGCAACCTAAGAAACAGCAGAAATAGTAGAATTTTCTGAGCAGCCTAAGTCTGACCTAAGTCTTTGAGGGAGAGACCAGAGATAGTTGAATTATCTGAGCTGTGTCAAGCGAGAGTATTCTCGAATACAATACCTATAGCTGAATCAATAACCTGAATAAGTAGATGGCATACCACCTCCACTGTTGTAATACTAAGATGAATTTACATTGATAGTTCAAGCATCTTTCAAGAAACATTACGTAGGGTCGCATCTCCATAGATATATGTGATGTATGTGAATTCTTTAATGGATCTTGAAATGCTTAGACCTATCAATTTCACAGTTGTCTTTTTATGATTTTCTTTCACAATTTCCTTTCACTACTTCAGTATTATAGAATTCTTTAATTTAAAGGTTTGATTCAGCCAAGTAATTGCATTTATTTGAATCTCGATGTTAACAACACTCCGTATACTCCCAAAGTGACAACTGAAACCAAATTGAAAAGCGATGAGATTCCATGGTATTTACCGAATTGCTTTGATACTTTCTTGTACTCTTCAGTAAACTCGCCGCTTTCATCTTTGTCCAACTTGTCAGCCACCAACTTCATTCTCTCCTCCTTAATGGTCTTGCACGCTGGCAATAACCAGAAGTAGTTCAATGCACCAGAGATGGACGAAAGTGCCAACAATGTTGCAGTTACAGGACAGCCACGCAATGGAGTAGTCAATGCCAAAATAAGTGGCGATACAGTCTGACCAATAAAATATGTTGGAAACACTTGAGATTGTAAGTTACTAAATTCTTCCCTTGGTAACTTCTTGAATACAATTGGTGAAACAATAAAGGAGTAGAAGGTGGAGCCTCCAAATACTACTGAGTAGAATAAAAAGTGGTATGGAACTCTGGTGTTTAATCCTAGTCTGTTAATCATGGCGGTTGTTGTGTAATGGAATTGCGATAATTGGTGGCGATTGTGAAGTTTTATAGTGAGGCTTTGAAAGGTGGGTTTTCTGGAGATGGTATATACAGGATCGGATGTATCGGTGGCTGCAAACATGTAACGTTACAGTTGATGGTGTAAAGGTGACGAGCTGAGGTGTTGAAGTGCTGATGGTGCTAGCAGAAAATATTGGTACTGGTCACCATCAATGAAATATCTGTCAGCATATAACATCAGGAATATTGGTAAGCTAAACCGGTTACATAAGTCATGGTGTTCATATTCTATTTATTAGAAGATGGATGGAAATGATATGTAATGTGGGGGACAGTTCGGGATACTAGTAGTCTGATGTCTAGCTAGTATCACATAGTATCGGGTCAATGTTTTGTTAGATCTAGTTAGTGACTCGCTAGATCTAGTTAGTGACTCGCTAGATCGAGTCACTTTCTCGTTATATTCTAGTCACTGTCTCTATACTATAAGTGGCTTCCCCATAAATAGGTATCAAACTTCTTACTTCATAGCTGTCATTATACTTTTCAACCGTGAGTTATCAGACCTTATTCAGAGTTGTTGTATTGTCGTATTTCACATTGTCGTATTGTCCATTGGTTCAACGTATATATAATAAATTAATATGTAAATATATACAAGTAGGCATCTCTAAAAGTAGTAGCATTATCAACAATGAGTCAATAATCAATGATGATGATACCTATAGGTTCTAGTGCACGTAAGAAAGCATCTTCTACAATGTAGTATACGTACCCAGTTGGACAACTACGATACAAATATGTAAGTATATCTATATATACCCCACCTCAAAGAGTATTACTGAGGTGAAAGATATTTGACTAATCTACTTATATAGACGTGTTACGATTCATTAACAATTAGATTTTTTATATA